>Ga0075419_10000121_pt1 | contig 42500 bp, 51 predicted proteins | sample SoiMetdeltSBSDD3_FD_76900 | JGI IMG/M metagenome (GOLD analysis project Ga0075419, IMG submission 76900) | Bulk soil microbial communities from a Populus tree surrounding site in Tennessee, USA - Soil MetaG P. deltoides SBSDD3 | ecosystem: Environmental > Terrestrial > Soil > Tree plantation... | reverse complement strand
TTCATGCGCCTTGGCCACCAGTTTCGTGTGTTTCATCCAGTCGTTGGCATGACCGAGTTTGGCGAGTTCGTCCGCTGAAGTCACGACTGCGTAGTGAGGAACATGAATGCCCCATTTCTTCATTAGTCCCATCCCGGGACCTTCCAGCACCTTGGCCATGGCGTCGCTCCTTGGGGTATGCAGAATCGATGTAAAGGGAGACGGATTGTAGCGAAACCGCGTAGATGACTCAATACACCAGAGGAACTAAGCGATGAGGGATCAAAAGGCCTAGGGATTCAGGCAGTGGTGAGGGATTGCTCTAAGTGGCTGTTATTCTTAGCAGCCACAGATGAAATGCGCTGTCGATGAGGCGTGTGTGCTTGGCAAGCAGGACAGATAAATGAGCTCCGTTCGCTCTGAAGACGTCTGATAAGTCGTCCGCAGCCGTTCGGGCACGGGAGCCCTTCCTTCCCATAGACGAGATGCCGGCCTTTAAAGCGGCCTTCGCTGCCGTCCGGCGCAAAGAAATCACGCACGCTTGAGCCACCGTAGGAAATCGCTTCAAGAAGTACCTCGCGCGTGATCCGGAACAGTTCCTCGACCTTGGCAACGGAAAGACGACTCGCCCGAACGTTAGGGTGCAACCGTGCACGGAACAGAATCTCGTTCGCATAAATGTTCCCGATTCCTGCGATGGCCTGCTGATGCATCATGAGCGCCTTCAAGCGCCCTGAGCGTTCCTTGATGATCGTCAGAAACCTTTCGGAGGTGACGGTCAAGGGATCGCACCCGAACCGCCGAGTGAGATAGTGTTCGAGTCCCGATTGGTCGAACAACGAGATCCGACCGAATCGGCGAGGATTCCAATAACGGAGTTCCGTCTCAGCGCCTCCCGTGAAGGTCCATCGCACATGGACGTGCTGGGGAAACCTCGTCTGTACGGCCGGGAAAAGCAGCAAGCCCGTCATCCCCAGTTCAGCCACGATGTATCGGGTTTCTTCCTGGTGTTCCAACCGCAACACGACGCTTTTGCCGAACCGCTCGACAGCACGTACCACTGCGCCCGCATACCAATTGCGATCGGTATAGCCTTCGCGAACGATATCGGGTCGACCGAACCAACTGCCCGTCAGTATGGCCCCAACCAAGCGGGCGCGAATCTGCCGGGTGACGACTTCGGCTTCAGGAAGTTCAGGCATGTCTCTGATTAGGCCATTGGCTGGGGAAAAAGGCAATGGGCAGAGCGTAGTGGCGATCTAGCTCCGCCGGGCTTGCCGGAGTTCATGAACCTGCTTAATGGTCGCTTGGATGTTGGGAAGCGGACAGGCTCCCGGCCGGCGACTCATGATCAGTTGGAAGACATCCGGATACTCCATTTTCTGGACGCAACAGAGATAGGCCATGACCACGGACACTGAACGGCCCATTCCGGCCCTGCAGCAGACCATCACATGCTTATCCGGATGATGGCGCGCGATCCAGTCGATGGCCTGGTTCAGGGAAGCCGGCTTCGCTTCGCCGAATTCTTTCAGCGGAATTCTCTCATAGATAACGCCGGCTGGCGCATTCGGGGTAAATTCCTCCGCAACGAGCAGCACCGCGTCAATGTGAGCCGGAGGCCGCTCCGCTTCCAGAATATTTCCCACATAAAGCGTATCGGTAATTTGATGCATGGAATCAGTCCAGTATTAGAGCGGCCGGCATGAAGGTCAAGCACAAAGCTTGAGGACACCGGTTGCAGTCGAGTGTTCCCGAACGTATACTCCAACAAGAGGGCAATGGAATGCCGCTACCGACGGTTCAAGAGGTTGAAGGCCGATTGGCATCCGTCCAATGTGCTGTCTGCAAAGGGTCGAGCTTCGGCATCGATCAGCGGTTCATGCAGGCCGATGGCGAATGGCGGGGAATTTGTAAGAAGTGTTTTTACAGCTTCCCTGTCTACACCGACATGGAGTTCTATCTCCGCACCCAGCCTGATGTGCCCTACCGTCTACGAGAGATCTCCTGCACGGTCTGCAAGCACCGAGGGGTGAGCCTGGATTTTCGCGCAACGATGTCGGTCCGCGAGTCGATATATTTTGTCACCTGCGGCGGTTGCAAGCGGCCCTTCGCCGAGAAATCCTCCCTCGAGGCCTTCGAATAAACTGCGTAGGACGTTCAAACTGTTGTGGACGACTTTTTCAACATCCTGCTATGAGCCTGGTGTATACTCTACTGATGAGTGAGCAGCCAAAACAACCCAAGCCATCCGAAGAGCCGGAACAGAAAGCCCGCAAAGAGATCCCGCTCATCTCTGTCCCGAACGATCGCGACATGATCGCCGAGGAGATGGAAGAACTCTTCGAAGAGGACAAAGTCTCCCATCAACACGGAAGCTCAGAACCCGAGGCCGATTAGGTTGTCCTCGGCTCGACCGCGCTTTGCCTCACGCTGCTTGGCGTCGTAAACACCTTCAGGTCCCTAGGCTCACTTGAAAATCAAACAGGCTCCGGCGTCGTACCGCTTCGCACCCGCATCCTTTCAGCAAGCGTGGTGCCCTCGACTCCACGATTCGCGTCGCAAACCGGTCAGCGCTGGTCTAAAAAACATGTGCCACGACGAGAGTCACTTCATAACCCGTCCCCTTACAAAACCTATCGCTGTGTCATGCTACGTACAACCCATTCGATGCTTCAGGCAAGTTCATCTGCTTGGACCCACAAGCGCGATCATTCGATGAGTAATCCAATCAGCGACATTTCAGTATCAGGAGGGTTCCGTGACGAGGCGCCCGATCTTTCCCGCAAGGTCATGGGCGAGGTGTTGCTGGAGAACGGTTCTGGTTTCTGGATCGGCGCTGAGGTACTTCTTGAGTGTCTCGATTGGCCAACACATGGCGCGCACCGGCTCGACCGTCACGGCATCGACGTTCGCCGGAATGCCGTTGAGGATGAGGGCCGAGCCGATCAAGTCTCCGGCAACCAATTCGCCGAGCATGCGGCCATCTTTCGTCAGCCGCACTTTGCCGCGAATCATCAGGGAGATGCATTCCGGAAGCTTCCCTTGCTCGATCAGGCGCTCGCCGATCGGGGCCGTGACCCACGATCCAATGCTCAAAACCTGGAGAACCTTCCGGGGCGGTAAATTGTAGAATGCCAACCGGCGAATCTCCTCCTCTTCGGCCGTCAGCTTGACTGGACGACGCTCGACGAAAAGCAGCCACGATTGAAGGAGATTGATCGCTGCAAAGACCACGCTCCAAGCAAGCGGCGCCCACAACACGGTAGGCTGAAACAGATAAAAAGGAATGGCAATGAGGGAAGCTGCCACCGCGAACAGGCGCAACCACAGGACGTCGCGAACGCTGTACGCAACCAGTAAGAGGATGTTGGCGGCGTGTATGAAATAATCAGGGGTGATAAAGCTCATATTTCTCCGTGGACAGTGCTTATACAGAACGCACGATGTGGACCGTCGAGCGATCGGAAATTCTTCCCAGCGAAGCCCCATCCTTGCGCGTGATATGCTCAATGCGCACGATGGTCCCCCGCTGACATTCGTCCCAACCTACGTTCATGTCGGTTTCGGCGCGATCCAGTCTCCCCACCTCACATCGACCAAGTTCATTACACAGCCAGGCCCTTGTATCGCCTTTGAGCTTGCGTAATTCACTGACCATCCGGAACGTGTGTGGACTGCGCTCGGCGATTGTCCGCCCGTCGGTTCTCAAAAGCAAATAGGAGAATTTCAGGGCGTCCTTGATAAACCCCACTTCGTGATCGATGCGCTGGATAGACTGTGTGGGCTCCCAGGCACGCTCCTCATGACACCAATCGTTAGGGTTAGTCAGGGCGGGACAATTTCCCTCATGGAGGCACGGACTATAGACCGTGCACCGCTTCTCAAGAAGTATGAGATCACGGACTTGATGCAACGCCCGTGAAGTTTCGCGTAACGCAGGCTCGAGCAACATCAGGGTCCCATGGGGCGCGAGCAGTCCAAAAAGGTCACCTATCAGCCCGGATCTCTCCTTCAAGGAATGCAGTCGGCCAAACAACTCGTTGAGGCAGTTGGCTACGATAATGAGATCGTAGGGCCCTCTTTGATCGACATCATTCCGCCACCCGCTCGTGAGGCGCGCAAGATCACCTTCATGGAGGATCAGTCTGGCATCACTGATATTCGCCTGGCGCTCAAAGGCATCCCATAGCTGTCGGGCCTGGCGCAAGGCATCCGCCGAGACATCGACGGCGACCACGGTCAGTTGCTTGAGCCAATCAGGATCATGCTGGTTAAGCCAGTCGAGGACCGCAAGGGCCCCCGTGCCTGGTCCGGTTCCGAGGTCGAGTACTCGCAGCGGCTGATTCCCTGCAGCGTTGTGCCAGTCCTCCGGCAGTTCGTCGAGCAGGACTTGGATTTTGGAAAGGTTGACAGGAAAAAAGTATCTGAGATACGCCCGTGCCAGAGAAGGATCGTCGAGATAGGCCATGCCCAGCGCTTCGCGCTCTTTCGTGAACAGGCGCGAGAGTTCGGCAACGGCGAGAGCCGTCCCGGCGTGGGACTGCTCCGGTTCGATATCCTCAAGGATGCGTAACAGGAGAGGCGAGAGTCGGGCCGCTCCCTTGGCTTGGAAAGCCGTCATGCCCTAGTGTATGCTGAGCCTGCGAGGGAGGACAACCATGAGCGACCCGATTGTGCAGGCCTACAAGGATGTTGAAACCGCCGTAGAGCGCTATACTAAGTTGCTGCAGGACCACGTCCTGATGCTCCAAAACACGGAGGCACCCGGTTCCGATAAAGTCGTGCGCATGACTCAGGGATCTAAAGCCATGCGGGACAGCGCAATGATTTATCTGTCCTATGCCAAATACGTCGCCTATGGCATGCCGGCCAGCGAGGAAATGGTGGAAGACGAAATTCAAGGATAGGCTGCGATTCGAACGAGAAACGAAAAGAGCTCGTCAGGATGGTCGCCCTGACGAGCTCTTCGTTTTCAGCCCGAGATCTCAGATGCTGCGCATGAAATGAGCGACATCGTCAGGATTGACGGCACCGCCCATGATCGAGGACAACGCGACGTTGGTCGACTTCTTTCCGGTGAGACCGGATTCGACCTCGTCCACAATCAATTCCACCGGCATCGACTGGCCGCCATAGACACGCGGGCCACCGATGATCTTGGCCTTGGAGTATCCGTAAATTGCGGTAGCCACTTCTTTTGCCAGCCATCCAACGTAGTTAAACTCGGGTACGACGATAAGTTTGACCTTTGTACAGAGCTGACGGAGCTCCAGAGTCGGAAAGGGGCGTAGTGAGCGGACCTTGATCAATCCGACCTTCAATCCCTTTTCAGTGCAGAGCCGGACCGCTTCCCGCGACTGAGCGGCCGCGCTGCCGGACGCGATGATGACGGCGTCGGCGCCTTCCACGTTCTCCGCGGTCAGCATGCCGCCCATGTATCGACTAATGTATTTGCGGGAACGCTCCACGGCCGCCCACACTTCCTGTTGCCACACCGCATGGATGTTGTAGGCCATGAAGTTGGATTTTTGCACCGGGGCGTCGCGCGAGAGTCGGGCGGGGGGATTCTCCGCATCGAGAACAGGAACGGCCCCTCGCCAGGCTTCGCGTGGGGGGAGCTTGATACCGCGGTCCTGCATGCGCACGTAGCCGCGTGCATGCGTGACGAAGAAGCCGTCACAGCAGACGCCGACAGGCAACGTCACATCGTTTTTTTCGCTGATCGTAAAGCCAGCCATGATGAAATCGAACATGTCCTGCTGATTCTCTGCATGAAAGACGATCATGCCGCAATTCAACAAATAGGCCACCTCAATATTGTCCGGCTGGATGGCCAGAGGCGCATTGACGACACGACAGGTGAACATGGCCACGGCAGGTAACCGATGGCCAGGCCATGATGCAATGCCTTCCATACCCCGCAATGTCCCAGGACCGGCAGTAGCCGTGAAGCACCGCACGCCGGCACGCGACCCGCCGGCAATCGCAGCCATCACGCCCACCTCTTCTTCCCCGCGGTAATACTCCTTCACGTAGCCTTCACCATAGAGCACTCCGACCAACTGCATGGTTTCGCTCTGCGGCGTGATCGGATATGCCACAGCGAGATCGACGTTCGAACGCCGGATCGCCTCTTTGGCCGCCTCGCTACCGGTAATGAATTCCTTGGTCCGGGGCGCTTCATGGAACATGTATTCCGGGGTCACGATCTTTTGCCGCTTGGCCTCGAAATGCGGATCTTTTTTCCCATCCGCTTTTGGAGCTGCGACGCTGGTAATCGGGTCGCCCTGGGGGTTGGTCTTTTGTTGAGCCTCGAGAGCTTCACTCATGATAGCACCTCATTAGCAGGATGTTGAAAAAGCCCGCACCAGCGTTCTCGCATGTGCAAAGGGCTGAACGGCCTTTTTGAACATCCTGCGTAGCTATGCGTTGTCACTCGAACCCTGAGGAACGTGCAACTAGCCTTCCCGTTTCATGTTCTCTGGAGAATGACCGAACAGCGCGGCACTTCCCGTTCCGCTCGGAGACGGAGCAAATGTGACGGGATTGGTATGTGTCTTCCCTCCGTGCACTTTTGACTGAGTCCCTGTAAAGCGGACATTTTCTCCGTTCTCGGGAAGCTTGATACCCATCTCCTCACGCACCTTTTTAAAAATCTGCGCCACCCGCTTGATCTTGGCGGTATCGGAATCGCGAATCGTCAGCATCGCATCCTCATGGCCTTGCTCGGCGCAGATGGCCATCGTGCAGCAATTGGTTCCGGCGCGAATCATCTTGAGCGTTAAATTGGCATAGTGGCAGTGCACGCCAATAAAAATGCAGGCCTCGATCTTGTTACCCCAAATGGTCAGATTGGGATGGTTCGGATTGATGACTTCTTCGGGGTCAATTTTAGGATACTTAGGTCTGTAATCCGGCATGGGAATGATCATGACTTCGGGAATCTGGGCTGCAATCTCAAGCGTCGCCTTCGCCTTTTCGACAGCGTGGTCGTTCCATGCCCAGAGGAGCAGAGGACCGGGGAAGATGGTGGCATTCGGACTGGTCAACATCTTCCGGGCCATCTCTTCGATGACTTTTTCTTCGTTGGGCTCAAGAAGCCCGTAGAACAGCCCCTGACCTGGATCGGGCAACGAGACACCGAGTTGTGCCGCCGACGGCGGATGGAATCCTGCCGGTCCGGGAACGATGATTTTTTCCCTCGTGTCTTGCGCTGTAGTGGCCACTCCGTTCCCCTTTCTGGACTCGACGCTTATCCGACAACCGGACTTGCAAGCACCGCCGTGGTGCTCTTTTCACCGTAGGTGATATTGTCGGTTAGTGCGGCCTTAGGCAGCTGATCAATCATGATCATTTTGATTGCGTTGTTCTTGGCCATGTTATCGCAGACCCACACGCATTGGGCGCAACCCTTACAGCGGTCGACGGCGACATAGGCGGACCCGTACTTGAAGCCCTTATCCTTCCCCATTTCATCGCTGTAGAGAATCGTATTGGCTTCAGGACAGTACTGCGTGCAGAGCTTGCAGCTCTTGGCAGCGCAAATTTCGACATTGATATCGGCGACAAGATACATGGTGCTCCTTTACGCGCTGGCAGCTGCGGCAGGCTCTTCTGCCCGTTTGACATCTGCCGACGCCCAGCCGTGATCGACGGCGTAGTTCCACCCCGCCCGCATCACGGCGACATTCTTATCAATCAACTCTTGCTTCTTCTTGAATTTCCGCTCGACGACACTGTCCAGCGCGGCGGTACCGCCGGACACGACGAACCCTTTGCCGAGAAATCTGTCCTTCACCGCCTGCTCCAACCCCACCATGTTGGTCAACCCCGTGATCGCACCAATGCAGCCCATCAGCGCCATGTTGGTCGCGAGGTCCATCCCTGCCACTTCCAACGAAAGCTTCGTTGCTGGGAAATAGTAGAGTTTCGCACGGCGCTCTTCCAACTCGCGGGCCTGATCTTTGTGCAGCTTCATCGGTCCGTCGTTGTTAATCAGCGCGATGCCGTCTTCTTTCAACCCAAAGTAGAACGGCATGGTGTAGGACTTGCCGTGGGTAATAACTTGAGGATGGAAAATAATGATGATGTGCGGGAACGTGATCTCTCCGATTTCGTATATCGCTTCGTCTGAGACGCGGACGTAGCTTTCGACTGGCGCCATCCGCTTTTCCGATCCATAGAATGGGACAATCGTGCTTTCGCCCCCCGCATTGATCACGGCTGTACTCAGGATGTGCGAGCCTGTGACGACGCCTTGGCCCCCGACGCCTGCCATTCGAATATTGAATCGCTTCGCCATGTTTCAGCCTCCTTACTGTCGGCTCAGGCCTTACCGGGAATTGCGGCTGGAGCAGCGGCCTTGGGGAGGAACTCCTTGTAGCCATATCGCTCGGCCAGATATTGCTTCGCTTCATCGCTCACGTACTCGGAGAAGGCGTAGCGGTCGTTCTCGACTGTCTTCGCATCCTCCATGACCTTATCTGTGGGAATCGCGTATTCGATGTTGCAGGACGTATAGGCTTGGATATAGGTGGAACCGACTTCGCGCGCGATCAACACGGCTTTCTTAATGACGCTCTCCACGCGGCGCGGATTGTTCGGCACGACCGTCGCAACATACGCGCATCCGGCGACCTTGGCCATTTGCACCATGTCCATCTTCTCAAACTTCTTGCCGAGCGGGGCCATCTTCAACACCGCTCCGCGGTTGGTCATGCCGCTCTCCTGCCCGCCTGTGTTCCCGTATACTTCGTTGTCCAGCATGATCGTCGTAAAGCGCTCTTTCCGGAACCAGGAATGGAGGACCTGCTGAAAACCGATGTCGGCGGTGCCACCATCGCCGGCCATGACGACCACGTCTTTCGGTTTATCGCCGAAGCGAAGGCGCAGACCGCGAGAGAGTCCGCTGGCTACACCGTTTTGGTCGCCGTAGTTGCCGTATACGAAGGGGATGGCGGCTTGAGAGATCGCTAACCGGCCACATCCGGCGGTCCCGACGGTGATGGTGTCTTCAGGATTGGGAAACGCAATCATGGCAAGGCGAATGAACAGCGTCATTGCGCAGCCGGCGCACATCGGATGTTCTTCGAGGACTTCTTTGAAGCTGCCCATTTGCGAGACGGACACCTTCTTTCCGAAGGGTCCATGTTCGACCATGTCCCGATATTCTTTCGGCATGAATTTTTCGAAGCCGCTTGAAAACTTCACATAATCGAGACTCATCGGACACCTCCCTTTATGTCACCGCGACGGACAAGGTCGCCATTCATTCAGTGTAAATTAAGACGATCAGCGGGAAAGAGAACGGACAAGCGACACGTCCACCGGCTCATGTTCGCGTCGCGGCCATCCTAGCAAAGCTCAAAAAACACTGTCAATTTATATGTTGTCACCACGAGGATTATCGGCTCACATCGAAAATTTTATAACTTCCTGATATATCAATGCAACTTTGCAGAAGGCCCACCCTGTCCGAAAGAAGGCCTAGCTACTCGCTGTTACGATAGGCCATTCGCCCTAACCTCTCGACGGCTTCTGAATAGAATCTCCACGTCCCACAGGCAAATGTACGTTGCCCTTCGCAAAAAATCTGTCTACACTAGCGAAGTTATGTCCATACGAGTCGTAATAGCCGGTGAAGACGAGGATGCCCGACACGTCGGGGGGGTCCACAAGCGACCGCCGATCCCTGACAACTCGTTGAAGGCTGAATGCCCGAAATTTATGGCCCATGGCCCATGCGGAGGTGTCCGGAAAGGCGGCTTTTGCGAAGTCTACCCCGAAATGACCTGCCCATGGATTACCATGTTTATTGAACTGGAAAAGATCGGCCACACGGACTGGATGAAACAGGTGTGACGCCTCGTCCTCATCTCGCATTGTTCACCTTAATAATACGAGAATGAAAAAGAAGAAGACCAGCACCGGCTATAACGAGCAGCATGCCAGAAGCGGAATCACCGTTTCGCTCCCTGATATCGAAACGTTCCCCAATCAGTACAAGGGCTATGAGATCACCATCGAGATTCCAGAGTACACGGCGATTTGCCCCAAAACAGGCCTCCCCGACTTCGGCACGATTACCGTCCATTACATGCCGGATCGTGAATGCCTCGAACTAAAATCACTGAAAATGTATATTCATGCTTACCGCAACCTTGGCATTTTTTATGAGAACTCCGTCAATCGGATTCTCCAAGATATCGCCAAAGCCTGCCGCCCTGTTTGGGCGCGAGTCACCGGCACGTTCGCTGCTCGCGGAGGACTCCGTAGCGTGATAGAAGCCCGGTATCCTTAAACCACAGACGAGCCGCAGGGCCGACATGACCGCTTACCGTCCTGCCAGTTTCTGACCAATCGCTCACACTGACGCTTGGTAGTCATGGCCACCTACGCAATCGGCGACATTCAAGGCTGCTACAGATCTCTCCATCGACTGCTCGACCAGATCGCATTTGATCCACGGTCAGACACCCTTTGGTTAGTCGGTGACTTGGTCAATCGAGGACCGGACTCCCTGCTGACTCTTCGATTTCTTAGGTCCCTTGGCTCATCGGTGCGCCCTGTGCTCGGAAACCACGATTTATTTTTGCTGGCCGCAGCCGAGGGCATTGTGACACTCCGCCCCAAGGATACCATTCAAGATGTCTTGCGCGCCGACGACTGCTCTGACCTCACTCATTGGCTCAGACGTCAGCCCTTGCATCAGCGCGAAGGATCCTTCTTCATGGTGCATGCGGGTCTGCACCCGCAATGGACAATAGAACAGGCGATGAGCTTCGCAAAGGAGGTGGAGGGGGTCTTGGCCGGGCCAGACTACAAGACGTTACTGCAGGAACTTTTTCACGGTTCGACTCCGCAGTGGGATCCGGCACTCAAGGGAACGGAACGGCTGGTCGGTCTTGCGCGTGTGTTCACGCGGCTCAGAACCGTCTCCCTTGCCGGTGAGATGTCGAGCTTTTCCGGCCCTCCGGAGGACGCCCCACCAGGGTTGCTCCCCTGGTTCCGCATTCCAGATCGTCGCAGCAACGACTGCACCGTCATCACCGGCCATTGGGCTGCACTCGGTCTGCATATTGAACCGAACGTGCTCGCGATCGACAGTGGGTGCGTGTGGGGAAGACAGCTGACGGCAGTGCGCTTGGAGGACCGTGCCGTGTATCAGGTGGAGTATGCGGATCGACGCGATTGAGCCCCAACCTCCGGACCCGTCGTGGCCCCGTTACTCGCATCGCCCCTTTCCATTCTATCGATTTGTCCCAGGCCGTTCACCGCATCCCCGTCGACACCTGCGAGGACATTCGTACGGACAGGAAGAAGCCAAACCAGTCCTGCTGAGTCCCGAGCAATGGAGGGGAGACGACGAGTATCTCTACGGGATCGATCTCTACAATTACGCCTACTGGTGGGAATGTCACGAAACGCTCGAGCGACTGTGGCATGCCGCTGGACGAACGACTGAGCAGGGAAATTTTTTCCGTGCACTGATACAACTCGCCGCGGCCAATCTCAAACACTTTCTGGGCGACGCTCACGCGACAAGCAATTTATTGGAAGCAGGTCTTGCACGATTGGAGACCATTCCTGCGTGCTATATGGGCATTGACGTCGCGAACCTCACCGACCATCTCCGGCAGCACAAGCAAGGACCTGCTCCGCTCATACGCATGAATCAGTGACATACATCGTGAAGGGTGGCGAAAGGACGCGCGGGCGAATAAGAGTGCAGACAGGCCTCAACGACTGTTTACTGATATGACTCGGAATCGGAGGGGAATTTCCCCTCTTCTACCTCCTCCTTATACCGCCGGAGTGCTTGCAATGCATCGGCTTTTAGGTGGGCATAGGGCTTGACGAACTTGGGAACGAACTCGTCAAACAGGCCCAGCAGGTCATACAGAACCAGCACTTGGCCATCACAATAAGGGCCGGCGCCGATCCCGATGGTCGGAATGGCCAACTGCCGGGTGATGTTCTGAGCCAGCGACGCAGGCATCGCCTCCAGCACGATGGCGACGACACCCGCTGCTTCAAGCGTTTTGGCATCGGACAGGAGCATTGTTGCCTGGTCCTTGCCCTTGCCCTGCACTTTGTAGCCACCATACTGGTTGACAGATTGAGGCGTCATGCCTAGATGGCCGATCACAGGAATACCGACCTGTGTCATCGCAGCGACACGATCGGCCATAGCGGCGCCGCCTTCGAGTTTGATCGCATGGGCGCCGGCCTGCAGGAAACGGCCCGCGTTGCGGAGGGCGTCCTCTTTGCTGGCCTGATAGGACATGAAGGGCATGTCCCCGATAACCAACGACTTCTGGGCGGTCCCGGCGACAAGTCTAGTATGGTACAGCATGTCCTCCATCGTCACTGCGAGAGTGTTGGGTTTGCCTTGCACGACTACGCCCAAGGAATCACCGACTAGAATGACCTCAATGCCCGCCTGCTCGAGCAGCCGGGTAAAGAGCGCATCGTACGCCGTCACCACGATGATCTTTTTTTTGTCGCGCTTGTAGCGCTGAAGATCGGGAATGGTCATCATGTGAGCCGGGCCTTGGTAATAATCTCCCCGAGCCGATGCGTTCCCTTGATCGCCATGATATGCACGCCGTCGCAATGAGGACGGACGGCCTGAATGCTGCGAACGGCAATCTCCACACCGACGTCTTCGGACTTGTCCCCCGCCGCGCGCAATTCGTCGATCATCGCCTGCGGCACTGACATGCCCGGAATGTTCGCATTCATGAATTCTGCCATCTTGGCGTTGCGCAACAAAAGAATTCCGGCCAGCACTTTGACCTTAAACGGACGAACGGCTTTCATGAAGCTCGCAAACTGGTCCGTGTTGTATATGGCCTGCGTTTGGAAAAATTGCGCGCCCGCCTTCACCTTGACCTCAAACTTGGCCAGCACAGGACCGACCAGCTCGGCTTCCGGTGTTACCGCTGCCCCGATGGTGAAGGCTGTGGATCCGTCAAGCTTGTTTCCTGCCAGATCGCGCCCGTTGTTCAATCCTTGGACAAGCCCCATCACCTGGACCGAATCAAGGTCATACACCGGCTTCGCGTCCTTGTGGTCGCCGACCGTGGGATAGTCGCCGGTGAGACAGAGGATATTGCGGATGCCAAGCATGTGGGCACCTAACAGGTCCGACTGCATGGCGATTCTGTTTCGATCCCGACAGGTCAGCTGCATGACCGGATCATGTCCCAACTCATACAGTAACCGGCACACGGGCAAAGACCCCGCCCGCATGACTGCGGCGGTGTTGTCGGTCACGTTGACGCCATGTACACGACCCAACAGTTGCTTGGCGTTCTCTAGCACGCCGTTGATGTTCGTTCCTTTCGGAGGGTTGTATTCGATTGTGACAGCGAACTGTCCCTGGTCGAGGACGTCTTTCAGTCTCTTCGGCTCCCGACTCATTGCCTTACCTCACCACCATCTTCCTTTTTCCGATGAAGAAGGTCGGAGCATGGGCGCCTTCCACCGCGCGCACCATGGCACCCGCCCACCGTCGGGCGCGCCGAGACGCGCCCTTTTCCCATGAGAGCACCGCCAAACAGAACATGTTCGACCCGGAGCCCGTCCAATGGATCTTGGCGACGGATAAACCCCTTTTGCTGCGTGCGCAGTGCGAGCGCAGAAGGTGCCCTGATCCGGCCTACTTCAGCCCAGCCATTCTCTTAGCAGACTCCACCGTATTGTCCAGCAACATTGCAATCGTCATGGGTCCGACCCCGCCCGGAACAGGACTGATCCAAGCGGCTTTTTGGCTGACCGGCTCGTAATCGACATCGCCACAGAGCTTGCCATCCGGCAATTTGTTCGTTCCGACGTCAATCACGATCGCACCTTCACGGACCATATCGGCCGTGACAAATTTCGCCTTGCCAATGGCGACAAGCAGGAGTTCCGCTTCACGGCAGACCGCAGGCAGGTCCTTGGTTTTGGAATGGCAGATCGTGACGGTCGCGTGTCGTTGCAACAGCATGAGCGCCAGCGGCTTACCCACGATGTTGCTGCGCCCGACCACCACCGCACGCTTGCCTTCGATCGGGACGCCGGTAGATTCAATCATTTTGATCACGCCCTTCGGCGTACAGGCCTCGAATACCGGATGGCCTTCCATGAGTCGGCCGAGATTATACGGATGAAACCCGTCTGCATCCTTGTCAGGAGAAACGGCCTCCAAAATCACGCGGCTGTCGATGTGTTTGGGCAATGGCAGCTGAACGAGAATGCCGTGAATCTTCTCATCCGCGTTTTTCTTCTCGATCAGCGCCAGGAGTTCAGCTTGAGTGGTATGGGCGCTCAATTTGTGGTCGTCGACGTGAATGCCTGCCAGTTCGCAGGCCTTTTGCTTGTTCTTCACATAGACGTGTGACGCGGGGTCGTCTCCCACAAGAATGGTCGCGAGCCCCGGCTTCATCCCTGTCTTTGCCAACACCGCCGCAGATGCTCCGACCAGGCCCTCCCGCACCTGCTGCGCCAATGCCTTCCCGTCAATCAATCGAGCTGCCACAACGTCCTCCCAGTCTAGAATCCGGAGCCTGAAGGTGTGCGGTGGATCGGATGCCCCTCAGGGGATGGTCCACCCGTGACTTGCTTAAGAGAACGGCACCTTAACAGGGCAATTTTAGGCAAGTCAACGTATGGGCGGACGCTGTTTTGCACAGCATACTCGTTGGCCTTCCGCCGATTTCTTGACAGGTTCTCCACCTCACGGCTACGATGATCCGATGTCCATCGCGACGCCACCATAAAACGTCCCCCCGCCTAACCCCTATGATCCGTTACTTGTTCTGTCTTGTCATCGGATGTGCAGGCCTGTGCCTGGCGGCAATGCCCCCTTCTGCATTCGGGCAGATCACCGTCACCAACCTGCAAACCCCCTATAGCTTTGTCACCAGTGCTTCAGGAAAAGACTATTTCATTTCGAGCGTGAATGGCGAACCGGACAACGCCGACAACAACGGCTTTATCACCAAGCTGGACGGCAGCGGAACTCTCTTAGATCTCAAATTTATCCAGGGCGGGGCGGATGGCGTCACCTTGCACGCGCCAAAGGGGATGGCGCTGGTGGATGAGACTCTTTATGTGGCCGATCTCGAGACGTTGCGTGCATTCGACGCACGCACTGGGAAACCAATTGCCTCAATTCACATGGCCGATGGGAAGGCAATGGTCCATTTGACCGATGTGGCTTACGACGGCGGAGGGCTGTTGTACTGTTCGGATCAGCACGCCAATCGAATCTATCGTATCGAGTTGCCCTCGCAGAAGGTCACGTTGTTGGTGGCCGATCCGGCACTGGCCGGACCCGCTGGTTTGGCGGTGCATCCGAAATCCGGCGACCTGATCGCCGTCAGTTGGAACAAAGGCAAAATATTTGCGATCAGCCCGAACGGCACGGTCTCCGAGCTCTTTTCCAATGGCTTTTTCTCCAGCCGGTTCTCGAACTTGCGCGGGGTGGACTTCGATCGATGGGGCAATATGTACGTGTCCGACTTCACGACCGGCAAGGTCTGGCGGATGACCTGGGACAAACGGTTTCAGGTCATTGCCGAGTATCTGCCTTCGCCCGGCGACCTGAGCATTGATCGCACGAACAATTTAATTCTGGTCCCCTATGAGTTCGCCCATGCCGCCGAGATGAATGGCCTGGAAGCCCCCCGTGACGGCAAGTCCAAATCTGAAAAGCGGACGCTTGCGGATTACGGTTTCATTCCTCCGCCGCCAAAGCCGGCTGAAGGAACGTCAAAGAAATGAGCGCTTGCGCCTATTGTCGACAACGAAAAGGCAAACGGCCCTGTCCCGCCTTAGGGGCCATCTGCAGTCAGTGCTGCGGGGAGCACCGTCTTGTGCGGGTCTCATGCCCCCTGGACTGTGCGTACCTTGACGCGGGCAGCGGCTATCAAGAAAAACGATTGGGCGAACAGTTCATGCCCGTGCGACGGGAGTTTTACCGGGAGATCAGCGAGGTGGGAGGCGAAAAGGCGGTGGCCCTTTACAATCTGATAGAAGTCGTCACGTTCAGTTACTTTCACGGCCGTCGAGACGGTCAGGACGGTGAAGTCGTCACCGCCATCCAGGCGTTGCGACGCACGTTGAGCCCGTTGCATGTGCCCACCACGCCGATGCCCGTCTTCGCGGAACATCTCAAGAAAGAGTACGAGACCTTCAAGAAACAGAACCCCCAGCAGATTGCTGACGTCTCAACCGCTCCCGATGTCCTTGATCGTGCCTTGACCTTCGTGTCCGGGTTCTCCGGAAGCGACTTCCAATCGCGGCGGTTCTTAAGTGGACTCGTCGGGTACGTCAAAATGTACCACCCGGAGATCGCGGCACACTTAGCCAAGCAGCATCAGGCCGGCCATATCGTCCTTCCCGGTCAATCGTTCATGCCGCCGGCGGCGACTGAACCGCATACTCATGGACCGGGATGCGCGCACCATCACTAGAGGTTGACTGCAATGACCGTCGAAAGAGCGAAGAAAGTTCGAAAATCCCGTCGTGTGGACCTGCGTTGCCAACTGGGGTTCTCCTCCGAAGAAATCGAAGGAGACGCCCATGTGACGAACATTTCCACAGGAGGGTGCCGGGCGGAGTCTGAAATCAACGTCGCTGAAGGATTACAATTTGTCGTCCTGCTTCACCTTCCCGGACAAACTCCTCTCAAGATTGAGCGCGCCTCCGTACGCTGGGTCAAAGGCAACAGCTTCGGATTGAGTTTCATCCTTTTCCTGCCGTCTGAGCGGGCGAAACTTCAAACCTATCTGGAAGCGATCAAGTAGCTCCCGACATTCACTCCAGCATCGTCACTGTCATTTCAATCCGATCGTTCGGAAGATCCCGCTCATTTCTCGGCAGATTGGCGATCTTGTCAGCCACACCCAATCCCCTTGTCACTTCGCCAAAGACGGTGTACTTCCGGTCGAGAAAGAACGAATCCTCAACGACGATGAAAAACTGAGATCCGGCAGTATCCGGCTCGCCGGCTCGCGCCATCGACACGATACCTCGCTTGTGCGGCGTATCGCTAAATTCCGCCTTCAACAAAATCGGATTACCCTTTTCGTCCCTGGGCCCCCCCTGGCCGAACGTGTCTTTCCTGAGCGAATACTTGGTATTGGGGTCGCCGCCCTGAATCATAAATCCTGGAATGACGCGATGGAAAATTGTCCCGTTATAAAAACCGGACTTCGTCAACTTGATGAAATTCTCGACGTGCTTCGGGGCGAGATCGGGATACAACTTCAGTTCCATTTCTCCGAACCGAGTCTTGATGATGGCTCTTGGACGAGGGTCAGGAGGCGGCACGGCCGCCTTGACGTCGCTTTTCCCGGAGCAGCCGGCAGAAATATTCATGGCCATGATCATAGCGGTGATGAATATGAAGCCGCTTCTTTTCCCCACTAGCCGTCTCCCTCCTCCCGCCGGACCACGCTACTCGACGACGACGGTCATCTCGGCTCGCTCATTCGGGAGGTCACGCGCATTTCTCGGCAAATTGACGATCTTATCGGCCACTTCCATTCCTTTCACGACTTCGCCGAATGCGGTGTATTGCCCGTCCAGAAAGTTGGAATCCTTCACGACGATGAAGAATTGCGAGCCCGCACTGTTGGGATCGTTACTGCGCGCCATCGAGACAATCCCGCGGCGATGCGGTGTGTCATTGAATTCCGCTTTGAGCTTGTCGCTCGGTCCGCCCATCCCGTAGGTCTCAGGCTTCTTCGGATCTTTCGTGTTTGGATCACCCCCCTGAATCATGAAACCTGGAATCACGCGATGAAAAATCGTTCCGTTGTAATAGCCTGACTTGGCCAGTTTGATGAAATTCTGAACATGGTTCGGGGCCTTGTCGGGGAAAAATGCAATTTCCATGTCTCCGAATTTGGTCTTGATCACAGCTCTTGACGCTTTGCCTGCGCTGGTCTCGCCGGCAACTGAAGCGGGCCCCGCGAGAGCCCACGCAGCTGTCATGACGCTCACTGCCATTGCCAGTGTCATTACGACTTTTTGCATATCTGTCCCTCCATCATGTTTCGTATGTGGCCTTTATCATACCAGCCCCGTCGACCGTCAAGGTCCGGCTTCAGCTAATGCCTGCTTTGCTGCAGACTGCTCTGCTTCCTTCTTGCTGCGACCAGTTCCTCTGCCGACGACTTTCCCGTTGACAGCGACTTCAACTTCGAAGAGTTTGTCGTGATCAGGCCCCGACTCACGAACAACGGCATATGAAGGAAGACTATCAAAGCGTCGCTGACACCATTCCTGGATCTGCGTCTTGTAATCATCCTCACCCGGACGATGCTGCTGAGTGACCACTTGCCTCAATTCGCGCTCCAACAATCCAGTCACGACGCGGCGGGATGATTCGAGTCCACCGTCGAGATACACGGCGGCGATGAGGGCTTCCAATGCATCAGCCAGCAGCGAATCTTTTTCGCGCCCTCGTGATAACTCCTCGCCACGGCCAAGCCGCAGACAATCCCCCAATCTCAGGTGTCTGGCGACTTGAGCCAGCATCGATTCACTGACCAGTCGAGCTTTATGCTTCGAAAGGACGCCCTCGGTTGATTGGGGCAGTAACGCCGCGAGTTGCTCACTGATGACAAGCGACAACACGGCGTCCCCCACAAATTCCAGCCGCTCGTTATGCGATCCCGCTGTGGTCTTCTGTTCGTTGATAAATGACTTGTGCGTCAAGGCGTCTTGAAGCAACACGGGATTGGTGAACCGATAGGCAAGGGCGGCTTGAAGCGAATCCAGCGCGGGAGCCGATGTCATACAAATACGCAGACGCCGGGCGTGAATCCGCTAGGCTTCGGGCTTTTTGAAGAGCAGGCAGGCATTGACCCCGCCGAATCCGAACGAATTCGAGAGCGCCACATTGATTGTCGCAGGTCTGGCCTTGTGAGGGACATAATCCAGATCGCATTCTGGATCGGGGTGGTCGAGGTTAATGGTCGGCGGCAGAATACCATGGTGAATGGCTAGAATGCTGAACACCGCTTCGATGCCGCCGGCGGCGCCCAGCAGGTGCCCTGTCATCGACTTCGTCGAACTCACCGGGATGCGCAAGGCCCGTTCACCAAAGACCTGCTTGATCGCCTTGGTCTCGATGACATCCGCCATCGTCGAGGTGCCGTGGGCATTGATGTAGCCCACCTGATCCTTCCCCATACCGGCATCGGCCAGAGCCAGCTCCATACACCGCACGGCGCCCTCACCTTCTTCGGAAGGCGCGGTGATGTGGTAGGCATCGCTGTTCATGCCGTAACCCACCACCTCGGCATAGATGCGTACGCCCCGCCGGCGAGCATGTTCCAGCTCTTCCAGTACGATGACACCGGCGCCTTCACCGAGGACAAATCCGTCACGGTCTTTATCGAACGGTCGACTGGCTTTCGTCGGCTCGTCATTTCGGAACGAGAGCGCTTTTGACGCGGCAAACCCCGCCACGCCAAGGGTAGTAATCGCGGCTTCTGCACCGCCGGCCACCATCACGTCCGCCTCGCCGCGCTGGATAAGCCGACACGCGTCACCGATGCAATGATTCCCTGTCGCACACGCAGTGACCGCACAGGAATTGGGTCCTTTGGCGCCCAACCGGATCGCCACCTGCCCGGAAGCGAGGTTGATGATCGTCATCGGGATAAAAAAAGGCGAGACCCGGCCGGGTCCTTTGTCTTTGAGGACCGTATGATAGTGCTCGATGGATCCCAGCCCGCCGATCCCTGAGCCGATATAGACCCCGACCTTTGTGGCCTCTTCCGGCTGTACCTTCAATGCGGCATCATCCGCTGCCAATTGAGCTGCGCCCACCGCATAATGGATGAAGGCATCCATTTTCTTAATTTCTTTTTTCTCAATGAATTGGGCGGGATCGAAATCTTTGACCTCACCGGCGATTTGGGCGTCATAGCCGGCGGGATCGAACTTGGTGATCCGGCCGATGCCGGATTGGCCGGAGCAGATCGCTTTCCAGGTTTTGTCCACACCGGTGCCGAGAGGGGTAATCAGCCCGAGACCGGTGACGACAACGCGTCTCTTCGCACCGTCGCTTTTCACGTTCAACCTTTACGATTTTTCCTTGATATAGTCCAAGGCCTTGCCGACGGTCAGAATCTTTTCCGCGTCCTCATCAGGAATTTCAATTCCAAATTCCTCTTCAAGCGCCATGACGAGTTCGACGGTATCCAGTGAATCGGCGCCCAGGTCTTCGACGAAGCTGGCTTCCGACGTCACTTCATCTTCCTCGACTCCGAGTTGTTCGGCGATAATTTTCTTCACCCGTTCATCTACTGTAGCCATAAACGTGCAATCCTCCTTCCAAATCTATCGGTTCCTCTACTGTCTCAGCTGACGCGGGACATGTCCGCAGTATGTCGTTGTCACCCCAGCTCAAGCGGCGACGGTCTATCAAGACATGAGCATGCCCCCGTTCACATGCAGCACATGCCCCGTAATATAAGCCGCATCCTCAGAGACGAGAAAGCGTACGGCGTTCGCAATGTCCGCCGGCGTCCCCAGGCGGGCAAGAGGAATTTGCTTTTGCAGCGCCTCCTTAACCTCAGGAGACAAACCCTGCGTCATCGCCGTGTCGATGAACCCGGGAGCCACCGCATTGACCGTGACGTTCCGACTGGCGTATTCACGCGCCGCGGTCTTCGTAAAGCCGATGACGGCCGCCTTGGACGCGGCGTAGTTTGCCTGTCCCACGTTCCCCATTGCGCCGACGATCGAGGCAATATTTACTATTCGACCATAGCGCTGTTTGGTCATAGGCTGCAAGACCGCTTTGGTGCAGTGAAAGGTGCCGTTCAAATTCACTTGAAGCACCAGATTCCAGTCTTCTTCCTTCATCCGAAGAAGCAACCCGTCCCGGGTGATGCCAGCATTGTTGACCAGTATATCGATTTTCCCCCACTGTTTGAGCACCTGGTCGGCCATGCTCTTGGTGTCATTGGAGTCGGCCACGTTCACTTTGACATTGAGGGCCTTCCTACCGATCTTCTCGATTGCGGCAATCGCATCCTGGGAACGCACCGGATCGAGATCGGCGACGACGATGTCCGCTCCCGCCTCTGCCAGCGTCTCCGCTATGGCCCGGCCTATGCCCTGTGCCGCTCCTGTGACGATTGCGACGCGACCCTGTAGTGACATGCCTGCTGCTCCTTGTTCTATAGTCGCAATGCCGTGCGCGTGGCCGCCAGCGATTTTGGGTCATTCACATTCAGCGTGACGGCATCAGGTACGATCCTTCGCACCAGTCCGGTCAGGACGGTGCCCGGCCCCACTTCGACGAAGGTCTTGATGCCCATGCTCGCCATGCGCGTGACGGAGTCTTCCCAGAGTACGGATGAGGGCAGTTGCCGCACCAAGGATGCCGGTATATCGCCGGCGTTCACAATTGGCCTGGCCTCTGCATTGTTGATCAATGGCATACGCAAGTCGGACCAGGTAATCGCTGCAAGCTCTTTCGCCAACCGGTCGGCAGCCTTCTGCATTAGCGGTGTATGAACGGGAACACTCACGGGCAATGGCACTGCCTTCTTGCACCCCTTACTCTTGGCAAGCTCGATCGCGCGTTCCACCGCGGGTTTTTCTCCGGCAATCACCACCTGTCCCGGAGAGTTGAAGTTTGCCGCTTGAACGATTCCCGCGGAGGCTGCTTCCCGGCATGCTTCTTTGACCGCATCGGTGGAAAGCCCAAGGAGAGCAGCCACTAAACCCGTGCCAGGAGGCACCGCCTCCGCCATGTAACGTCCTCGCTTTTGCACAATGGCGACGGCGTCGCGATATGTTAGGCCCCCCGCTGCCACGAGTGCCGTGTATTCACCGAGGCTATGGCCGGCGACGGCCTGCGGGGTAATTCCGACTGACTCTAACACCCGAAGCGCGGCCACACTGCTAACGAGCAACGCCGGTTGCGTATGCTCGGTCAGGTTCAAGGTTTCCGCAGGTCCATTGAAGCAGAGCTCGGCAATATCGTACCCCAGCACCTCCGTGGCTTCGGCATAGACCTGCCTGAGCTCTGAATGTGCCTCGAAAAGCGCCTTTCCCATTCCTACCGACTGGGAACCTTGGCCAGGAAAGAGGAAGCCGACTGCTGGATTCATAAGCGGTTAGATATCTTCGAAATGCGCTGGAAAGTCAACGGCAAAAGTTCCCTGGAGCTTGCCGCCACACATCGAATGGTGCTGCGTCATAGTGCGGGCAACCACGTCTGTTGCGGAGTTCAGGTTTACCACCGGATCAGTGCTGACGCCCATGTCAACCCGGCCCCAAAGGCGCCCAGCATCACGAGAGAGCCCTTGGTAATCCGGCCCTGGCGAACGGCCTCGTCAAGAGCGATGGGTATTGACGCGGCGGACGTGTTGCCGTAGCGATCGAGGTTCAGCATGACCTTCTCAAGCGGCAAACCCAACCGCTCTGCCACCGCCTTGAGGATCCGAACGTTGGCCTGGTGCGGAACATAGAGATCCAGGTCCGAAACGGTCATACGGTTGGCGGCCAACGTTTCTCGTGCGATTTCCTCCAAGGTACGCACGGCCACCTTGAAGGTCTCATTGCCCTTCATTTTAATGCAGTTGAGTTTCTCAGCAAGCACCTTCTCGCAGGGCGGCAATCGGGAGCCGCCGCCCGGCACGGCGATCAATTCCCAAAGTGCACCGTCGGATCGTAAATGTGTGGAGAGAATGCCGTGGTCTCCTTCAGTCGCGCTGACCACCGCCGCCCCTGCGCCGTCCCCGAAGAGGACACAGGTGTTCCGGTCCGTCCAATCGGTGATCGAGGACATGACTTCCGATCCGATCACCAAGACATGGCGCATACCGGTCCGGACGTAAGCGTCCGCCATCGAGAGAGCGTACACAAATCCGCAACACGCGGCGGAAAGATCGCAGGCCGCGGCGCGTTTGGCTCCCAATTGCTGTTGAATCAAACACGCGGTGGCCGGAAGCGGATAATCGCCGGTACAGGTGGCCAGCAGGATCATATCGAGGTCGGAGGCACTGATCTTGGCATCTTCGAGTGCGCGCTGCGCTGCCTTGACTCCTAAATCCGAACACGCTTCTCCGGGACCACACACAGAACGGGCCCGAATGCCCGTACGCTCCGTGATCCATTGGTCCGACGTCGCCACCATATTCTCCACGTCCGCATTGGAGAGGACTTTTGAGGGCACATAGGACCCGGTTCCTGTGATGTGCGACCTCATGCGGAAGGCTCCTCAGCGGGCAGGCTCTGAGAACGGCTTTCCTCGATGTCCCGTTGAATCAATTGGTCGACATGGCTTTCGGCGAGGCCCTTTGCGCGGCGGATGGCATTTTTAATTGCCTTGGCTGACGAACGCCCATGACAAATGATTGTAATCCCATTGACCCCGAGTAGCGGAGCGCCGCCGAACTCGGCGTAATCGATGCGGCGTTTCAGTCTCACTAAAGGGGTGGCGATTAACGGATACGCCAACCGTCCGAAAAACGACCCTGATATTTCCTTGAACAGCAACTTTTTAATGGTATCGGCGACTCCTTCGGAAATCTTCAGGGCGACGTTCCCGATGAAGCCATCGCAGACGACAATGTCCGCATTGCCGCTGTAGACGTCACGCCCTTCGATGTTGCCTATGAAATTTAATGCGCTGCTCCGCAACAGCTTGAACGCCTCTTTCGTCACTTCGTTGCCCTTACTATCCTCTTCGCCGATACTCAACAGTCCGATCCGTGGATTGGGCTTTTTAAAAAGATGCTGCCCATATTCGTTCCCCATGATCGCAAATTGAACGAGATGCTGCGCAGTGCAATCGACGTTGGCGCCAACGTCCAACATGATCGCTTCTCCAGTCAATGTAGGTAGACTTGTCGCGATGGCCGGTCGCTCAACACCTTTGGTCAACCCGAGAACAAAAAAGGATGCCACCATGCTGGCGCCGGTATTCCCGGGGCTCACCACCGCCTGTGCTTCAGCACTCTTCACCAACTCAGTGGCGATCCAAATGGACGAATCTCGCTTCTTCCGCGCCACCGCTGCAGGAGATTCATGCATCTCCACAACCTGCGGTGCATGCTTGATGGACAGACGGCCATCGGTGCAGCCTAGCCGGTGACAAGCATCTGAAAGCACTTTTTCGTCGCCGACGAGAATGACGTCGACGTTCAATTCCTGAGCGGCCTGAAGTGCCCCCTCGATACAGGGCACGGGACCATGGTCTCCACCCATGGCATCAAGCGCGATCTTCATGCGCGAAGATGTGATCATGACGTCGCTTACCCTAAGAAAACACTACTGAAGGGTTCGAGTACGGGAGGGAGTGTAGAGCAGTACCCCCAACGGCGCAACCGATGGGGGATGTGTGAGCCTTGCAGCAACACATCGGACGCATATCTCCTGCTCAAGCGAGGCGAGCAGCGCCCTTCCCTAGACGGTGGCAGCACATTGAGAGTCTTCGCCGGAAGCGATACGTCTAGCCCTTACACTTCTTCGACCTGGATGACGGCCTTCCCCTTGTAGGTCCCGCAGTTCAAGCACGTGTAATGAGGGAGCTTAAGTTCGTGACACTGCGGGCATACCGACATACCGGGAGGGGTGACCCGCAGTTTCTGCGTCCGGCGCTTGTCCCGTCTGGCTCTCGAATGCTTATGTTTGGGATTGGGCATCGTCTTTCCTCCAGCAACCAGTCTCTCCAGCGGCTCCTCGCTGTGACCAACTGATCAGTTTTTTGTGCTTCGAATCACCCGGATCGCTGACGGTGGGGCTTCAGTGGGACACTGGCAAGGCCCCTCGTTCAAATCTTTTCCGCATCGCGCACACAACCCGGCGCAATTGTCCCGGCAGAGCGGTTGCATCGGAGAAGCTAAGATAATGTGCTCCCGCAACATGGGCGCCAATTCAATGTGATCGCCCTGATAGAAATAGCGATCATCTCCTTCGTCTTCTGGTTCCGCATCCGCTTCCACCTTGCCCAGCATCGGTCGGCCCTTGCGGGGCTCAGCGCCCTTCAGTGAGCGCACGCTAGGTTTAGACTCCTTACCCTCACGAGCGAATGCCGCATGGATGGAAAATGCCAAGGGGTCGTCATATTCCTTCAGGCATCGAACACATTGTCGGACTGCTGTCCCTTCAAGCACACCGGTCACCGCGATCATATCGTCAGCCTGCATCAGATCCAGACTCACGGACACCGGACCCCGAAGCGTCGCATCGGCCGCCGTTAGTTCGAGTTCTTCAGCCGTCGCTTCGCCGACCAATGACAGCCCTTCCGTCGGAATATCGGCTACCAGGGGTGCGAGCAGTCCCATCGTCATACCTGCTTGTATGTCCATTCCCACGACCGTCTCTTACCGCTCTTCGGCAAAACTAATCAGCGCAATATGCCTGGCCCGCTTGACGGCGGTCGTCAACTCGCGCTGATGTCCGAGACAGTTGCCGGAGATGCGGCGGGGAACGATGCGCCCCCGCTCCGTCAAAAAATTCCTCAGAAGACCGACATCTTTAAAATCTATTGAGCCCTTTTCGATACAAAACCGGCAGGGTCGGCGCCGCTGGAAAAACCGTCCTCCCCCGCCCCCATCGCCTCGCCCTCCGCCACTGCCGCCGCGTTCACGTTCCATGTTGTCCCTCATCCTTGGGGTTCTTCGTACTCATAATTGGAATCTTCATGCATGCCGGGCTCGCCTCCGACATGTTGACCGCCGCCGCCGTCCCCGCGTTTCGGTAGAAATGTGACGGTCTGAGCGACCACTTCGTGCTTGCTGCGCTTCTGACCGTCTTCCGTTTCCCAACGCCGTTGCTGCAATCGGCCATCCACAATGATGCCGTTCCCTTTGCTGAGATACTGTCCACAATGTTCGGCCTGTTTCCCGAACACAACGATGTCTACAAAACAGACTTCTTCTTTGAGGTCGTCACCCTGTTTATAGCGCCGGCTCACGGCCAAGCCCATGGCGGCGACCGGCGTACCGTTCGGCGTGTACCGCAACTCGGGATTGCGGGTCAGATTCCCGATAAGAATGACTTTATTAAACCCGGCCACCGCTAAACTCCTCAGATGGTGCTTCCACGACCCGGCGGGGCACCAGCTCCTTTTCGAGATGGACGGTGAGGAACTTGATGATGTTGTCTTCTAATCGATAGGCATGCTCCAATTCGCCGACCGTATTGTTCGGCGCCTTGAAGTAGAAGTAGGCGTACGTCCCCTTCCGCTCACGCCGGACTTCATAGGCCAGCTTCTTTCTGCCCCAGTTCTCTGACTTGATGAATTGCGCGCCGGTCCTATCGGCGACACCCTTCATCTTCTCGATAAGCGCATTGGTCTCCTCATCGGAGACGGACGGACGAATAATGAATAGAGACTCGTAGAGCTCCATGCAGAGTTCCCTCCTGGACAAGGCCCCGGAACGCGTCCGGAGCGAGGTGTAGGTGCGCGGCCTTTCCCAGCCGGCGCGAAGCGCAGAAACTAACATAGCCGACAATGCCGGTGCAAATAGGGTCTTCATTGAGTTGACTTTTCTGCCATCTGTTTGTAACCATTGGTTACACCACATGGCTTTGGATGATGGATCGGCAGATCGTATATGTAGACATTCCTTCGTTTGGGATTGCGCTCGCCCGTGCCCAAAACACCGCGTTGCGGGACAGACCGGTGGCCATGGCGCCGGTCCATACACCGCGTGCCTTGATTCGAGAAGTTTCTGCTGAAGCCTCTTCTCAGGGACTCCAGCCGGGCATGTCCGTCGAATTGGCGCGCCTGCTTTGTCCCGATCTACGGTTGGTCGCTCCAGATTTATCGCACGCGCAGGCCGCGCACCGCGAGTTGCAACAGCGTGTCCTGTCCTTTGCACCGGTATGGGAATCGATCCGGCCTGGCTCGCTGTTTCTCGACTTGACCGGCACGACCCGGCTTTTGGGTGCGCCGATCGATATCGCCACGCGCATCGGACGTGAATTAACCCAACACCATCGATGGCACAGCGTGATTGGATTGGCTGGAAACAAACTGGTCTCACAGCTGGCGGCGACAACACTGCACCGACCGCCTCAAGTCTTATGGATTCATCCCGGATCCGAACAGCCGTTTCTCGCTCCTTTGCCGTCCATGTGGCTTCCCGGCCTCCCTCGAAGCCGCGCGTCGAAGCTCGTGCAACGGCTGGAAGATTTGAACCTTCGCACACTGGGCGCGATCGCCTCGGTCTCGCTGGCGCAGCTCGAAGCCGCGTTCGGCGCTTCCGCCGCTCTGCTGCATGACTGGGCCTTGGGGGTTGATCCATCGCCGGTCCGCCCTCCTGCCACACAGCCGATGATCGAATGGGCGCTCTCTCTCGATCCCGATGAAGTGGATGATCACCTCCTCCTCGGACGGCTGTACAGTTTGCTGGAACGGATGTGCACCACCCTTCGTCACCAACAGCGGATCTGCCGCTTTCTCCGTCTCTCCGTCCGCCACAGCGATCATGTGGAGCGAGACGCGCACGAACGATTGGCGCATGGCACGTATTGGGAGGCCGATCTTCAGCCGGTGCTCACGCGCCTGTTTTACCGGTGTATGCGCCGGCGGGTGCGCCTCACACGATTAACGCTGCAGGCGGGAAGACTGGAGCCGCCGGCCGAGCAACTGTCGCTCTTTGACGCGTGGACCTCGGCCCCGCCGGCATCCCATCGGCTGTCCAGGGCACTCGATGCGATTCGCGCGAAATTCGGCGAGCAGTCCCTGTCCTGGGGGAGAACCCTGCGATGATGCCCCCTTTTCTCCACCTGCATGTCCATTCTGAGTATTCGCCGATGCGCGGAGTGTCGTCGCTGGCGACACTCTGTCGCTCGGCGCGCCAATACGGATTCCCCGCCATGGCCCTCACGGATACCAACGGATTGTACGGCGCCATCCGGTTTATCGAGGAAGCGAAGCAGCAGGGTCTTCGGCCCATTCTTGGAGCAGAGTTGACGACCCACAACCATCGGGCGGTCCTGCTGGCCAAAACGCCGGCCGGTTATGCGTCGCTCTGCCGTCTCCTGTCCGAACGACATTGCGATCCATCGTTCGATTTTATCCAAGCCGTGGCGCGTTATCGTGATGGCCTGATTGTGGCCACTGATGACGAAGTCGCCCTCCGAACCTGGGCGTCGGAATCGCGACAGGATCTGTATGTCGAATTGACCCCTGGGCCGGCCATGCATCACACTGTGCGGTTCAGCCGTCGTGCAAACCTTCCCTCCGTTGCCACCAATCGGGCATACTTTTCACGCACGGATGAGTTTGCGACGCATCGCCTCTTGCGGGCAATCGCCACGAACACGACGCTCTCACGACTGCCGGCACAAGAGTGTTGCGCACCAACTCAATGGCTGATGCCCGCCGCCCTCATGGCCTCTCAGTTTCCTCACGTTCCCGATGCGCTGGAGAATACGATTCGTATTGCGGAAGCCTGCCATAGCGATTGGCGTTTCGGCGACACGATCTTCCCGGCCTTTCGCCGACTGACCGATGACGATGCCTTTGCCGTGCTCAAAGCGAAAACGTATACGGGGGCACTGAGACGGTATGGCCGCCTATCGAGCGCCGTCCGCAATCGAATCGAAAAGGAATTGGCCGTCATTCGGCAAAAAAGTTTCGCCCATTATTTTCTTGTGGTGGAAGAAATCGTCCGCCAGGCGCCGCGTACTTGCGGCCGGGGATCGGTTGCGGCTTCGATTGTCTCGTATTGTCTGCAGATCACGCATGTCGACCCGCTCAAGCATCATTTGTTCTTTGAGCGGTTCCTCAATCCCGGCCGCAAAGATCCACCGGACATCGACATCGATTTTCCGTGGGACGAGCGGGATCAAATCTTGACATGGGTATTCCAGCATTATGGTGACCGTCAGGCTGCCATGGTGGCAAATCAGAACAGCCTGGGCTTCCGCGCGGCCATCCGCGAGACGGCGAAGGTCTATGGGATCTCAGCCGCGGAAATCACGGCGATCGCTTCACGCATCACACGGCAAACAGGTCTCCTGCAATTTGCCGACGTGCCGACCAACGGGCAATGGGTGAACCGACTCTCGCAGGCGCTGCGACTCCAAGCACCATGGCCCGAGATACTCGCCCAAGCCCTTCGTGCGCAGCATCATTTTCGTCACCTCTCCATGCATTGCGGCGGCCTGGTGATTGTTCCGGACGAGATTAGGCGATACGTGCCGGTGGAGTTCACAGCAAAAGGGCTACCGGTGATTCAATGGGAAAAGGATCAGACGGAGGAAGCGGGGCTCGTCAAAATTGATCTGCTGGGCAACCGCTCGCTTGCGGTCATCCGTGATGCGATTGCCGCCGTTGCGTGCCACACCGGGCATACGATTGACTATGCGAGTTGGGATCCGCTGACGGACCAATCCACCCGGGATCTGATCCGACGCGGAGATACCATCGGCTGTTTCTATATTGAATCTCCCGCCACAAGGCTCTTGCTCAAAAAGCTCTGGAAGGGGATGCCTGCCGAACGTCTTGCCGTGGCCGACGTCTTCGACTATCTCGTGATGGTCTCTTCGCTGGTCCGGCCCGCCGCGATCACCTTCGTGAACGACTTCGTCAGGCGTGCGCACGGGCACTCGTATGATCCTCTTCACCCCGTGATGGAATCCATCCTGGAAGAAACCCATGGCATCATGGTCTACCAGGAAGACGTCACGAAAGTGGCGATGGCACTCGCGAATTTTTCATTGGAAGACGCGGACCAACTGCGGAAGGTGATCAGCAAAAAACACAAACACCGGCAGCTGCGGGACTATTATCATCAGTTTTGCCGCGGTGCAGCAAAGAACGGCGCCTCCTCGGTCACGATCGCCAAAATCTGGACAATGATCATGAGTTTTGCCGGCTACAGTTTCTGCAAGCCTCATTCGGCCAGCTATGCTCAGGTCTCGTTCAAGTCCGCCTATTTACGGGCTCATTACCCCGCCGAATTCATGGCCGCTGTCATCAGCAATGAGGGCGGTTTTTATTCGGCCTTCGCCTATCTCTCGGAAGCCAGACGGATGGGACTGGCGATCCTCCCTCCCGATGTGAATACAAGCGATTGGGCTTATCGCGGCGAAGGAGACCGGCTTCGAATGGGCTTAATGCAGGTGAAAACGATTCCCAAACCGGTTGCGACGGCGATCGTGGCCGAACGTGACCAGGCAGGTCCGTTCCGATCGTTTCAAGATTTTCTCCGACGCGTGCCTCTTGAGTCCATGCATGCCCGGGCGCTGATCCGCGCCGGCTGCTGCGATTCCATTTCCGGCGAATTGACACGACCGGCTCTGTTGTGGCGGCTGTTCGCTGGGAAAGAAGCCGACCCCTTACCTGTCCCGGACGAATATCCGGCTTCCCAAAAGCGAGGTCATGAGATCGAGGCGTTCGGCTTTCTCGCCAGCCGCCATCCCTTGACGCTGTATCGTAAGCAGATCGAGCAACTGCGCCCGTTGCCGGCCTCGCAGATGCATCAGTACATCGGATACCGCATCACCATGGTGGGATGGCTCATTACCGAAAAGGCGGCAGAAACCAAACAGGGTCTGCCAATGGAATTCATCACGCTTGAAGATCACACGGCGCTGTATGACGCCACGCTTTTCCCCGACGTCTATCGGCGGTGTTGCCATGTGCTTTCATCCAACCGGGCCTATGTCGTTCAGGGACTTGTAGAGGAGGCCTTTGGTGTCGCGACCCTTACCGTGCTAAATCTGTACCCGCTGGATTCCACAACCGACGTCGAATGGCCGCATGAGAAAACGTGGTATGATGGCCTATGCGACGCCCCGCCCGATCAGCCGACTCATTCATCCCCTCTCATCTAAGTCTCCCCACAGTACAAGAGGCGGCTGCCCGCTGCACGGGATGCGACTTGTACAAGCAGGCCACCCAGACCGTCTTTGGAGAAGGCCCGGCACATGCTTCGATCCTCCTGGTTGGCGAGCAACCGGGGGATCAAGAAGACCGCGCGGGTCATCCCTTCGTAGGACCGGCGGGGAAAATTTTAGATAAGGCACTCGACGAAGCGGGTATTGACCGGCGGGACTTGTACGTCACGAATGCCGTAAAACACTTTAAATGGGAACCGCAGGGCAAACGCCGCAAACACAAGAAACCATCAGCATCTGAGATCGCCGCCTGCCGGCCCTGGCTCGAAGCCGAATTGCAGGTAGTACGGCCGCGCGTCGTCGTCTGCCTCGGCGCGACCGCAGCTCAGTCAGTCTTCGCCAAGGCCGTCCGGCTGGGCGAAATGCGAAGTCGGGCGTGGGCGACCCCGCTAGCCGACACCGTTTTTGTTACGGTCCACCCTTCTGCTATCCTTCGACATCCCGAATCGGCGCAGCGCGAACAAGAGTATCGCAGTTTCGTCCAGGACTTGCGTCACATCACGTCGCACCTGCGGAAAGCGGCTTAACAGATCATGCCGCGCTCACGTCTCTCTGCCAAGGCTGGCCTGCTCATTATCGATATGATCAATGAGTATCGCTTCGATGACGCAGATAAGCTGTTTCCCGCCATCGAACAGACGGCAGCACATATCGCGGACTTGAAACGGGAGATGAAAGCGCGCAGTCTACCGGTCGTCTATGTCAACGATAATTTCGGCAAGTGGCAGTCGGACTTTCGTAAACTTGTGACTCGATGTCTGCATGAGCAATGCCGTGGCAAAGCCATCACTCAGATTCTACTGCCAGATGAAGACGATTACTTTGTTTTGAAACCCAAGCATTCAGGCTTCTATGCGACGCCGCTAGATTTGCTGCTTCGCTATCTGCACGTTGAGCGAGTGATTATTACCGGAGTGGCCGGCGACAATTGCGTCTTGTTCACCGCGGCCGACGCCTACATGCGTGAGTTTGAAGTGACCGTGCCTTCGGATTGTGTCATCTCGATCGATACCGATGCTAATCGCTCGGCCCTGAACCACATGCGAGTAGCGCTCAAAGCAGAGATCGATCCTTCAGTCGCATTATTGACCCGCCTCGCGGCGTAACCACATCCTCTAGATAGACGGTGTTTCTAAGACAGGGGTCGGCTGCGCATGAATCTCTGACATGTGGAACGAGTAGGTGTAAATGGCGCAAGAGAACAGTATCGATGGGCAGGGCGGTCAATCACACGTTGAACCGGAAATACACAATGTCAGCTTCCTTAATGACGTATTCCTTCCCTTCCAGCCGGAACAAGCCCTTTTCTTTCACCTTGGCTTCTGATCCGCACGCCAACAGATCATCGTAGTCGTACACCTCGGCACGGATGAAGCCGCGCTCCATGTCAGAATGAATCTTCCCGGCTGCCTGTGGAGCCTTGGTATCCTTCGGAATTGGCCAGGCGCGCGATTCTGTCTCGCCTGCCGTGAAGAAGGTGATGAGATGGAGCAGGGTATAGGCTTCCCGTGTCAGGCGCACGAGACCGGACTCGGTCAGCCCCATCTCATTCAAGAAGTCTGCTCGTTCACCCTCGGGCAACGAAGCGAGCTCGGCCTCGAACTGACCGCAGATTGACACAACACGAGCCCCACGTTTCTGCGCGAAGTCGCGAACCTTCTTGACGGTCTGTTCATCGGCATTCTTGTCTTCTGATACATTGGCTACAAAAAGCACCGGCTTGGCGGCAAGCAGCTGACAGTCGTTGAGGATGAGCCGCTCCTCCGGTGTATAAATCAGATTGCCCAGCCACTCGCCTTTATCGAGCAGTCCCATGAGTCTGCTCAGAAACTCCACTTCGAAGGCGGCTTTCTTGTCACCGGCTCTGACTTTTTTCTCAGTCTTCTGCTTCCGGCGGTCGAGTGTGTCTAAGTCGGAGAGCATGAGCTCGGTCTCAATAACGCCGATATCTCTGAGCGGATCGACGCTGCCGTTGACGTGCACGACGTCCGTACCATGAAAGCAGCGTACGATGTGCAATAGTGCATCCACTTCGCGGATATGGGCCAGGAACTGATTACCCAGACCTTCCCCTTTGCTCGCGCCTTCAACTAAACCGGCGATATCACGGACTTCGAGCGTACTATAGGTAGTCTTCTTGGATTTGAATATCTCAGTCAGCCTGAGCAGACGTGGATCCGGCACCAGCGCAATCCCGGTGTTGGGATCAACGGTGGCAAACGGATAATTGGCAGCCAGAGCTCCGCCCCCGGTGAGAGCATTGAACACCGTGGTCTTGCCGACGTTCGGCAAACCGATCATACCGCAACAAAGTCCCATACGTGGCGTCCTGAGTCCGGAACAGTAAGCCTTGCCTGAACCCACCGACAATGGGCGCAGTAGCTAATACCCGGTTTTCAGCCTCTCTTCTCCATTCGGCGCATCAGGTTCACGGACGTTGAACTGATTCATGGCAGTTTCGGTGCCGCGATGGATGAGGATTTCGAGCGCGTCCACCGCTCGCTCAAGACAAGGCTCGATGATGTCCATCTCATCCTTGGTGACCACGTCCAGGACGTAGTCCGCCGAGTCTTGCACCGGCGCGGGGCGCCCGATACCAATTTTAAGCCGGACGAATTGAGAAGTGCCCAGCGCTTCAATCACCGACTTGATGCCGTTGTGCCCGCCATGCCCTCCGGCCTGTTTGATGCGGAGGCGGCCAGGTTCCAGGTCCAGATCGTCGTGGACGAGAATGAGATCGTCGCTGGTGAGCTGCAACTCCCGGAGAAGACCTTTCAGCGGAGGGCCTGTAACATTCATGAAGCCGAGGGTGCCGGCAAGTTCAATCAGGGTAGATCCCTGACGACCGGACCCTCGTTGAGCGGTACCACCCCGGGCAAGACGGATAGACCAGCGAGCAGCGGCCCGCTCGACGACCCACATGCCGGCATTGTGCCGCGTCTGGGCATATGCCGCGCCAGGATTGCCTAGGCCGACGATGAGGCGCAACGTTACTTCTTTTTCTCGGCTTCTTTCTTCTCGGCTTTTGGAGCTGCGGCCGCGGCGGTAGCCTCTTTCTTGTCGCCGGGTTTTGCTTCAGCACCCGCAGCCGGCGCCCCTGCACCAGGAGCAGCTGCCACGCCTTCGGCCCCTTCGGCCGCCGCCTTGCCTCTTGCGACTACTTCCGGCTCTTTTGCGCCTTCAGGACCGGCCGCCTGGCTCGTCAGCAGGGCTTCAAGCTTGGCATCCGACATAGGAACCGCCACGCTCACCACCATTTGATCGAGATCGTCCAGATAACGCACCCCTTCAATTTTCGCGATCTCCTTCAAGTGGATGCCCTGACCAATAGTCAATGGCGAGGCATCGACTTCGATATGGTCCGGCAATGCACCCGGCAAACATTCGACGTATAGCTCTCGCGTGTTGTAGTGAAGAATGCCGCCTTCTTTGACTCCAGCCGGTGTTCCGCCAATCACGTGCACAGGAACCTTCACTCGAATCGGCTTGTCCATCGAGATTTCGAACAGATCGGCATGTAAAATATGTCCTTCGACCGGATCCACTTGGAAATCGCGTAAAAGGGCGGTTCGTTTGGGCTTGGTCTTCGCCCCGTTGACCGTGAGTGTGATCAACGCCGTGCTTCCGGCCTGTGATTTCAAAATTTTCGTCAAAGGCTCTGGTTCGATTGTCAGCAACAGGCACTCTCCCTGACCATAGAGAACGCCGGGCACTTTCCCGCTCCGCCGGAGTTGGCGCGCCGCGCCTTTTCCGGATTTTTCTCTGACTGTGACCGCCAAATCAAATTTCATGCTACTCCTCCGTCCCCTCTGACTTTTGAGATGTCCCGGTTAGGCGTTAGGCAAACAGCGAACTGACCGACTCATCTGCGTGTATGCGCCGGATGGCCTCACCGAGCAAGGGCGCCACCGACAACTGATGAATCTTCGGACACATTCGCTGTTTCTCTTGGATTGGAATTGTATTGGTAATGATTACTTGCGTGAGGCAGGACTGTTGGAGCCGTTCCAACGCGGGTCCGGATAGAACGGCATGCGTGCACGCTGTCCAAACTTCGCGCGCACCTTTATCCGCACAAGCCTGTGCACCTTGAACAATCGTACCCGCCGTGTCAATCATGTCGTCCAGCAACAGGGTGCTCTTCCCTTTGATGTCACCGATGATGTTCATGATCTGTGTCTGGTTCGGCCCCTCACGACGCTTGTCAATGATAGCCAGATTCGCCTGCAGGCGCTTGGCAAAGGCGCGGGCCCGTTCCACACCGCCAGCGTCGGGTGAGACAATGACCAAGTCGTTGACTTTCTTTTTGGTGATGTAATCCAGCAGCACCGGTAAAGCGTACAGGTGGTCCACCGGCACGTTGAAGAAACCTTGAATCTGTCCGGCATGGAGATCCATGGTGAGGACCCGGTCGGCGCCCGCCGTCGTGATGAGATCCGCCACCAGCTTGGCGGTAATCGGGACGCGAGGCTGATCCTTTCGGTCCTGCCTGGCATAGCCGAAGTACGGCATCACGGCCGTAATGCGATAGGCAGAGGAGCGTTTGAGCGCATCGATCATGATCAGCAATTCCATCAGGGAATCGTTGACGGGGCAGCAGGTCGATTGCACGACATAGACGTCTGCCCCACGCACATTTTCTTCGATCTTGATACGGAGTTCCCCGTCGCTGAAGGATGACACCGTCGCCTCTCCGAGTTTCGCGCCGAGATAGGCGCAAATCTCATGGGCGAGTGCCAAGTTTGCGTTGCCAGAGAAAATCATCAATTCTCTGCTCATCGATCCCCCGAACACTTTTCCTTATCAGAAGTGGAAATACTGTCGTACGTGATCGTTTCGACGGCGGGCATCGGTGAGCGCACTCTCGAACCCACCGCCATTCGCTCGCGATGTTGAGGAAGCCAGTTAAGGGACTGAACTGTAACGGAATTCAGACAAGATTGTCAACCGAGCGGGACCTAGCCAACACTAAGAGACAGCCACTGGCTCCGAGCAAGTTGGAACGACAAAGACTTGGAGCCGGTGGTCCTGGGCGAGATGCGCATGCGCCCGCCGGGCTGCTGATTCGGTACTGAATATCCCAAACATCGTCGCTCCACTGCCTGACAGCAGCGCAAGGTCAGCACCCTGCGTGCGCAGAGCGTCCTTGATCTCGCGTAGCACCGGATAGCGTGCAAAGACGGGAGCTTCGAAGTCGTTTTCTGCTGCGGTTACAAGCTGTGTCCAGGTGAGCCGGCTTTGTCGGTCGATCGCCAGGTGGGGAGAGGACAGCGGGCGGGCATCTGTACGGCTCGCGGCAAGCTCCCGATAGGCCCATTTTGTTTCAACACCGAATCCCGGTTTCGCCAGCACTACCCAGCGGCTCTCTTCCATCCACACCGGTTTCACGGCCTCACCACGCCCGGAGACCACTGCGGCAGGTGCGAATAAAAAGAACGGCACATCGCTGCCCAACTGTTCGGCGACTGACTGCATCTGTTCTCTTGACCATTCCAACTCCAACAGTCGATTAAGACCAAGGATGGTGGCGGCCGCGTCGCTGCTGCCTCCGCCGAGCCCTGCTCCCATTGGAATCCGTTTTCGGAGTTCTACGTCGAGGCCGAGGGAGAGAGAGGCTTGATCGAGGACGGCAGCTGCTGCCCTATATACGAGATTGCTGGAGTCTGTCGACAAGAGCTCGGTATCACAAGTCAGGCGGATCCCTCCAGGCGAAGCCGCACGGATTTGCACCTCGTCCTCCAGCGCGACCGTCTGCATCACCGACCAGAGATTATGATAGCCATCGGAGCGGCGATCGAGGATGCGAAGAATGAGATTGATCTTGGCGGGAGCATGAACCGTAATCGAAGAAGGGCCGGAGTGAAACGATCCTGACTCGCGGTTAGTCACGACCTCCTTTTATAGCATATTTTTCCAGGCGATACCGGAACGATCTGGTGTTCAACTTCAACAGCCGGGCCGCTTTCTTCTTGACCCATTTCGAACGTTCCAACGCTCTCATCAAAAGATCCTTCTCAATGCCGTTGATAAGCCCTTCTAGATCCAGCCCATCCTCCGGAAGATCCGTCGGGACCCCTTGTGATTGCTGAGGCGCGAGTGCGTGATGGAGCCATCCACGGACATCGGTGTCGCTTACGGTGCCAGTCGAAAAGGCAACGACACGCTCGATCAAGTTCTCCAGCTCCCGCACATTGCCTCGCCATTCATGCCCCAATAGGACATGCATCGCCTCCGACGTCAGGGTTGGCGCTGCCTTCCCGCTTTCGTGCGAGAATCTCTCGAGAAAATGTGCGACGAGGAGCGGAATGTCCCCGGCCCGGAGGCGCAGCGGCGGAAGGCGGATGGGAATGACGTCGAGACGATAATAGAGATCTTCTCGGAAGGAACCATCGGCCACAGCTTTTTCAAGCTCGCGGTTCGTCGCCGCAATGATCCGCACGTCGACTTTCACGTCCTGACTGCCGCCCACTCGTCGGAATTCCCGTTCCTGAATGACTCGAAGGAGCTTCACCTGTATGGCCGGCGTGGTGTCGCCAATCTCGTCTAAAAAAATGGTCCCGCCGTTGGCGATTTCGAACAACCCGGCTTTGTTCGCCACCGCCCCGGTGAATGATCCCTTCATATGACCGAACAACTCACTCTCGAGTAAGGTTTCCGGTACCGCACTGCAATTAACCGCGACAAAGGGCATGGGACTCCGGGCGCTGTTGTAATGGATCGCCCGGGCGACCAATTCCTTCCCCGTTCCGCTTTCCCCGCAGATCAGCACATTGCTCTTCGAGTCAGCCACCTTGCGCACGACGTCAAACACTTTTTGCATCGCCTCACTCTGTCCCACGATCTGCGCGAAGGAGGACTGGCTGGCCATTTCACGCTTGAGTAGCATGTTCTCTGTAGACAGCCGGCGCTTTTCAAGTGCGTTACGGATGATGAGCTGGACTTCGTCTACCTGGAATGGCTTGGTGAGATAGTCATAGGCGCCTTGCTTCATCGCTTCCACGGCGGAATCCGCCGTTCCGAAAGCAGTCACGACCAACACGACCGTTTCGGGCGAGGAGGACTTCACCGCTTTCAGCACGTCCATTCCGTCGGCTCTAGGCATGCGGAGGTCGGTGATGACGAGATCGTAGATCTCCTTGTTGACCTGGCCGATCGCTTGCTCCCCGTCGGAGGCTTCGGTGACCTCGTACCCGGCGCGCTTGAGCATAATGCTCATGACTTCCCGGAGACTCTTTTCATCATCAACGACTAAGATCTTTTCCACGGCGTTCGTCCCTCATGCCATAACCGCACACCATCTTCACCAGAGCGGGGCAGGCACACCACAAAGCATGTTCCCCGTTGCGGCTGGCTCTCAACCTTGATCCAACCGCCGTGCAGATCGACAATGCGATGAACGGCGGCCAGCCCCAAGCCCGACCCTTCTTTCTTCGTTGTAAAAAATGGGAGAAAGATCTTGTCTAAATTGTCCTGCGCAATGCCCTCGCCCGTATCCTGGAAGGCGATTTCGACGACGTCACCGCTTCGTCCGGCCGCGTCGATATGGCGACACCCTGTCGAGATGGTAAGTTGCCCGCCTTCCGGCATGGCATCAAACGCATTGGTGGCGAGATTCCAAAACACCTGACGCATTTGATTCTGGTCCACCTGAACCATCAAGGCTCCGACGGCCAATGAGGTCGCGATCGTCATCCGTTTTCTGATCCGCGCTTCATGTTGTACTAGATCCATCGTCTCAGCAAGAATTTTGTTTATATTGTGTTCGGCCAAATCGAGCTCCGGCGGCCTGGCGTATTGAAGAAACTCGGTAATAATGGCGTCCAGCCTCGTCGCCTCCCGGATGGCGATGTCCATGAGCCGCCGGTCGGTCGCATCGGCGGTCGACTCCTTCCGCAGCATCTGCATCGCACCGGCCAAGGCCCCCAATGGGTTTCTGATCTCATGGGCCATTCCGGCGGACATTTCGCCCAGGTTGGCCAGCCATTCCTTGCGCCGCATTTCTGCTTCGAGCTCTCGAATTTGCGTCAAGTCCTTGAATACACCGACCAACCCATGTTCCTCCCGTTGTTCGTACAGCGGCGAGACGGTCATGCCGAGCACAAGGCGGTTGCCGTGCGCATTCTTGCACTCCACCTCAAACCGCGTCATGGCAGGCGGCGCCCCCGCGGCTGCGTCGTCGGAAGGCTGATTCGGATGCCAGTTGAAAATTTCTCGCCAAGCCCGCCCGAGGACCTGACCGGCAGTGTAGCCGGTCAGTTCTTGCGCCGCGGGATTGAAAGACGTGAGGGCGCCTGTAGCGTCGGCGGTAAAGATCCCGCTACTGATGCTCCGGACGATGTTTTCGTGAAAGGCTTGCAACCGGTTCAACCCTTGTTCTTTTTCGCGAAGCGATTGATCGACGCGATACAGTTGATCCGCCAGCGTGCCGCTCAGCAATCCGACGACGAGAAGCGCCAACGCATACACACCGAACGTTTGGAACACCTCGGCCGCACTGACGTGTCCTGCCGGCACACTGCCCCAGCTTGGCGCAAAGCCGTAGAGTTGGGCATTCGTCACTACGCCGAACACAATGATGCAGGTGCATGCCGCAAACAGGCCGACGCGACGTTGTGGGATCAGGCTGGCGACGGCAACCGTGATGACATACAGGACCGCGAAGGGACTCTCGACTCCTCCGGTGCGCGCGACCAACACTGTTTCAAGGAGGAAATCGATGCCGACTTGGATCCAGAAGAACGTTGCGAGGGCCGAACGTGTTTGTACCGTACGAAGCAGGACCGCGGAGGGAATGGTCAGCGCATAGGTGAGGACGATGAGTGTATAAAAAGTATCAACACGTTCGCCATTCGTCGCTTGAAAGATGAGCGATACGCCCAGCATGAGGGTGACGAAGGTCACCCGAAGCCCCATCAACCACTGAAGCCTGGCTCGCAGAGCATCCATGCGTTGACACGGTTCGAAGAAGCCCACCCGGACCGGGCGCGCGAAGAAAACCGGCAAGGAGGGGCACAAGAGCCTACCCAATCGCGGAGGCCATCTTGAAGATTGGAAGATACATCGCGATGACAATGAAGCCGATCACGACGCCCAAGAACACCATCATCATGGGTTCTAGTAATGACGTCAGCGAGGCCACCGCCTGATCGACCTCATCTTCGTAGAAATCGGCTATCTTTCCGAGCATGGCATCGAGCGCACCCGTGGATTCTCCCACTGCAATCATGTGGGTGACCATCTTGGGGAACACCTGACTCTGGGTCAACGGATCCGCAATCGTTTTTCCGCCGCTGATGCTGACGCGCGCGTTCAGCAGCGCCTCCTCGATGACTTTGTTGCCGGAGGTTTTGGCACAAATGGACAACCCGTCGAGAAGTGGGACGCCGCTCGAGAGCAATGTTCCCAGCGTACGGGTGAACTTGGCCACGGACGCCTTGCGAATCAGGTCGCCAAATATCGGCGTCTTCAGCAGAAACTTGTCGATTGCCATCCTACCCTTTGGCGTCGCGTAGTATTTCTTTACAAGCGTCACTGCTCCGATAATGAGCCCGACGGCAATGTACCAAAACGATTGAAAGGCATTGCTGATGTCGATGACGAGTTGCGTTGGCCCCGGCAAGCCGACTTTGCCGCCTGAGAGCTCTTCGAACATCTTGGCGAAAATGGGAATCACGAAGATCATCAGGACGGTGATCACGATGCCGGCGACGCCGAGAATTGCCGACGGATAGATCATGGCCGACTTGATCTGCCCCTTAAGCTTCATGGCCTTTTCAATATGCTTCGCGAGGCGAGTTAATATGGTGTCGAGCAAGCCGCCGACCTCGCCTGCATGCACCATGTTCACGTACAGGTCGTCGAATACTTTGGGATGCCGACGCAACGCGTCGGAAAACGTGGAGCCGGCTTCTACTTGGCCCCTCACTTCGCCCACCGTTTCGCGCAGCACTTTATTTTCAGATTGCGTGGAAAGGATTTCGAGACATTGCACAAGCGGAAGGCCGGCATTGATCATGGTTCCGAACTGACGCGTGAAGACCACCAGGTCTTTGTCAGTCAGACCGGACCCGAAGCTGAGCGTGAGTCCTCCCTTGCCGGTTTTTTCTTCCAGACTCGTGACGACAACACTTTGCTTGCGGAGCTGGTCGACCGCCTCATCTTTGGTCTTGGCAGTCAGTTCACCTTTCTTGACCGCACCGGACCGTGAACGCCCGACATATGCAAAGGTCGCCATAAGTCACTCTCACCTTCTCGAGAGTTCGTTCAACAACCGAACTTTCGATGGAAATACCTACGTGGCGAGTGTACTGGTGACCCCAAAAACTGTCAAACAAATGCACAATCTGTGCGAAGTAGCGGCGAGAGCGCTTAGCTAGCAATCACGTTGGAGATGCCCCAACAGATCGGTAGCCACGATAAAGATAATGACAGCCGGAGGAGACCGTAAATGCGACCATGACGACCAAGAGGGGGTTCAGCACGGAGAGATCCAAGTGACGTGAGCTCAAAAAAATCACAAGCAGCACGTAGGAGAGCTGCAATAAGGTGGCCGCTTTCCCGAAAAATGTCGGAGCTATATCAATATTCGACTCTGTGAACTGCGCCACGGCGGTTCCCAGCAGAAGCATCGCATCGCGACTGACCACAAGAATGGTGACCCAGGAAGGAATGAGATGGATCGTGGAAAGCGTCACGAACCCTGACGTCAGCAGCAGTTTATCGGCCAACGGATCCAGGAACGCACCCAAGCGAGTCCGTTGATTTGCCGCGCGAGCGATGGTTCCATCGAGGGCATCCGTAACACCGGCCACCAGCAGGACGATCATGGCCCCGTCGAACCGTTCGTAAATTAATAACCCGACGTAGACCGGAATCAGCAAAATCCGAAGAATGGTCAGACTGTTGGGGATATTCATGCGGTGTAGGAAGCATCCGGCGCCGCGCTGAGCAGCGAAATAATAGGAGGGGTGAGCAATGATGTCAACGGCTTGCAGTCGCCGGTCGATCGCCCTATACTGCAACTCCGCCTATACGGGGAATACCGATGAACGTGCTGGCCTCGCTGTTTAAAAGAGACGGACTAGTCGAAAAGCATCAACTCGAGGGGGTTGACCCCAGCGATCGTTATTTCAATCGAGCCGTTCTTGTCAACCGCACCCCTTCCGGCTACTCGGCCAAGATGATGTACGAGGCCCTCACCGTCGAAGGCCAATCGCACCCCACGATTGCAGCCGCTATCACTGAGCTCGTCGACAAGTTGCAGTCGCTTGGCTTCAGCCGGCTCAGGACCAGGGCGAATTTCAAAGGCACGAAATATCTCGCAGAGAAAGAAACCTGGATCGAGTATCAGGACCTCGCTTGATTCAATTGGTCGCGCTTACGATTTCGTGAAACACCGCATCATGAATCAGCGGGCGGAAGGCCCGGATCGCTTCATTCTTCCGGGTTGGATGTACGCGATTGGTGAGTAACACTATTTCCAATTTTCTCCGGGGATCAATCCATAATGAAGTTCCCGTATATCCCAGATGGCCAAAGGATTCCGGAGATAGGTGGCTGCCGGATGACGAAGGCGCCGTCGGGGTATCCCATCCCAGTGCCCAACGGGAGTGCGAACAAAATGACGACGACTTTTG
>Ga0075419_10000118_pt1 | contig 42933 bp, 45 predicted proteins | sample SoiMetdeltSBSDD3_FD_76900 | JGI IMG/M metagenome (GOLD analysis project Ga0075419, IMG submission 76900) | Bulk soil microbial communities from a Populus tree surrounding site in Tennessee, USA - Soil MetaG P. deltoides SBSDD3 | ecosystem: Environmental > Terrestrial > Soil > Tree plantation... | reverse complement strand
GGGAACATCCAAGCAGGTAAGGAACTCGAGGCGAAGTAAGCGATCGCAAGGCCAGATATGGGGGGGGAGCCCTGCCAGGGAACACGAGGCGGGGCATCCTCTGCATGAAGGACGACTGCACACACCGATCTTGGATTACCCGAGTCATGAGTGAGTGCATGCTAGCGATTTGATGGTTCGGTGTTTCGACTCGCCGTAAAGGAGGTTCGCATGGCCCGCTATGTCGATGGATACGTTCTGCCCATCCCTCGAACACAGTTGCAAGTCTACCGCCGCATGGCGCAAAAGGCGGGGAAGATATGGCGGGAGCACGGCGCCCTAGACTACAAGGAGTGCGCCGGCGATGATCTCAATATCAAGATGGGAGTTCCGTTCCCTCGTCAGATGAAAATCAAATCAGGCGAAACGGTCGTGTTTGCGTATATCCTTTTTAAATCGCGCACGCATCGAGATCGCGTCAATGCCAAGGTCATGAAAGATCCGCGCATCGCCGGCATGGGCGATCCCAAGAACATGCCGTTCGATCCCAAGCGCATGATGTATGGCGGCTTCAAGGTGTTCGTCGATGCTTGAGTCCGCCATCATACATGTGACGCTGCCTCAGATTCCCCACGTTCGGCATTGACCCTAGCCTTGACAACATGCTTGACTAGTCACACTCACTCATTGACTGGAGGAACCATATGTCACGCACCATAGGGCTGATAGGATTGACGCTGCTGCTGTTAGGAACCAGCGGGTGCAGCTATTTCTTTTATCCACGAGCAGGAGATTATGCGGCACAGGCGAAAGGCTCGACCAGCCTTGACACGATGATCAACCTAACAAATATGATGGAATCGACAGCGGCCAAGGCGAAAGGCGGGAAGGGCAAAGACGCTGCGCTTGACGACTACCACAACCAGTTCCATGCCCTCCTGGACTCCTATTGCGATGTGCCGAAAGAACAGACAAAGACTCCCGGCTACGACCTGGCCGTGACTCATAAAAAAGAATTGACCGCCATCTTTCGGCGTCTTTGGAAATTCAAAGACGATCAACCGCAACGCGATCAGCATCTGGATCTCTCGATTGCTGAACTGAAAGAGCTGCGGGAGACGTTGCAGACGATCAAGTAAGCGGCTGAGCAGCGCGGGAGGCACCATGGCGGCGACCAATTTCGGGCACATCGAGCTGATCACCCAGGACCTCGACCAGGCCAAGGACTTTTATCAGAAACTGTTCGGCTGGAAGGTTCGTGATCTTCCAGACATGCCTTACTCGCTCTTTAACGAGCACCTGTTCCCCACCGGTGGCATGATGAAGAGCCCGCAGCCCGGATCAGAATCCTTTTGGATCCCCTACATCGTTACAGATGACATCAGCGGTGTGACCGAGAAGGCCAGGAGCCTCGGTGCCACAATCCATCGCGAGGTCATGGTGGCGGGGCAGTACGGGTGGCTGAGCATCATCAACGATCCCACAGGAGCCACATTTGGGCTCTGGCAACCCAAAATGGAAGCACCACCTCCGAGAAAAAAGCCAACGGCCAGGCGCACGAAAGCCAGATCGAAACGCCGGCGGCGCTAAGCACGGTCCAGCATGGCACCACCGCCCGCAGACCGCCAGGCGGTCTCATTGGCCGTGCTCGCATCGCGAAGAAGGTTCTTTCGGACTACGAGGCGCCGTTTGAGATCCTTGAATCGTCAGAGGATTTGACCGGAGACCGGATGATCGATCCCGGCACTCGCGCCTGCTGCTCGCTGAGCCCTTTGTCAGCCACGTGATGTTTTTCAGGAAGGTTCAATGAAGCTGCTGCGTGCTGGTATCGCCTTGTTCCTCAGTATGGCCGTCGCTGTCGGATTCACACCGGTCGCCTCCGAGTCGGAGGCCAAGAATCTCTGGCAACTGGCACCGCCGCAGCCGGATCCACCAGCATCACAACGAAAGCCATGGGTGCTCCGTGAGCGAGACATCACGCTCGACATGCAGCTTCTTCGAATATTGAAAGATCCAACTGCAAGACCGCACCCACGGGTGGCGCTTGAATTCTTCGACGGACATCGCCATGAGTTGGACATTACCTCGACTGTGTCACGCATCAACGATACGGTGGTCATCCGCGGGACGTTTAAACCGCCTTCCCAGGGCGAGTTTACGTTGGTGGCCAGCGGCAATGTGCTGGTCGGCAATCTACAAGTAGGAAGCCGCTTGTACAGAACGGAGCACCTGGCCAACGGCAGGCTCAGGCTTGTGGAACTAGACCCCAGTAAGGCGCCACCCGAATAGCCCCCGTCCTCGCATCTTGATCGGCCTGAATTCTTCATCCAGAATGGAGAGGAGTGTAGGCAATGCCGACCACGTTACGTGAACCGCAGATCTGGACCATCGGCCATTCGACGAAACCCATCGAAGACTTCCTGGCGTTGCTGAGATCCCACGGCATTCAGCGTGTCGTCGATGTGCGAACGATTCCCCGTTCCCGACACAATCCGCAATATGCTATGGAGCCCCTAGCGGCGCATCTGAAGACGGCGAAGTTGGCCTACCTGCACATGCCTGAGCTCGGCGGTTTGAAGAAAGCCAACAAAGATTCCGTGAATGTTGGCTGGAAGAACGCCAGCTTTCGAGGATATGCCGACTATATGCAGTCCGAACGGTTCCAGCGCGCCCTCGAGCTACTGATGGCCGAAAGTCGTGCACGATCGACCGCCATCATGTGCGCGGAAGCGGTGCCATGGCGGTGTCACCGATCATTGATTGCCGATGCACTGCTTATCAGGGGATGGTCGGTTCGGCACATCATGACGAAGACGAAGGCTGACACTCACCGGTTGACGCGGTTTGCCGTTGTCGACGCAGATCGCATCACATATCCATCTGCCTCACCTTCCGAAGAGTCTTGAAGCATATGGGGTATGGACTCCTCGCCGATGTTATCGCGCTGGCACATCTTCTCTTTGTATTGTTTGTAATGTTTGGTGCGCTATTCGCACTCCGGTGGCCCGGCGCTATCTGGGTGCATGCTCCGGCGCTGATCTGGGGACTCATCGTCGAATTTGCCGGTCTCGTCTGTCCACTCACACCGCTGGAAAGCCGGCTACGCGTGTTTGCCGGTGAATCTGGCTACAAGGAGGATTTCCTCTCGCAGTGGCTCTTCCCTGTCCTCTATCCTGATTTTCTCACTCGGGATTTCCAGTTCTTTCTTGGTGGATCACTCCTGTTCATGAATATCGGCCTCTATGCTTATGTTTTGAGACAGAGACGGATCGCCGACCAACGATCCGGCAGGACCGGGCTGCTGAGAGGCTCTGACGATTGTTGACCTGCGCGTGAATCTCTGGCTAGATGAGTAAGGCGAACTGCGTATGGACAGGCATCTCTCGGACCACATTAACAGAGCCAGCTCATGCCATCACTCCTTGCACGACGAAGTCCTTTAGCTCCTGCGGCAGCTCAGCTGCAGCTTCTGGAGGCGACTACCGCTTGCGAACCGTTTACCGTACCCATGGAGCAGGCCGGCCTCCGCCCGCTCAAAGCGACCGGCATTACGGTCCTTCAGCTCAATGTAGGAAAACTGTGCAATCAGACGTGTAGGCATTGTCATGTGGACGCGGCACCCGACCGTACGGAGAGCATGTCGCGTGAGACAGCAGCACTCTGCATCGAGGCGTTGGCCACGAGCGACATTCCTACCGTCGACATTACCGGCGGGGCGCCGGAACTCAACCAGAATTTTCGCTGGCTGGTCGAGCAGGCCCGAAGCCTACAGCGTCATGTCATGGACCGCTGCAACCTTTCGGTTCTCCTGCTGCCGGCTCAGGCTGATTTGGCCGAATTTTTGGCGGCTCACCACGTCGAAATCGTGGCGTCCCTTCCCTATTACAAGGTGCAACAAACGGACGCGCAACGCGGAGACGGCGTCTTCAAGAAGTCGATCGAGGGGCTCCAGCGACTGAATCAACTCGGCTACGGACGACCCAACAGCGGGTTGGTCTTGAATCTAGTGTACAATCCGGTCGGTGCGTTTTTGCCTCCAAAACAGGACGCCATTGAATCGCAGTTTCGCAAAGAGCTGCGCAAGCGTCACGGTATTGAGTTCAATCGTCTCTATACGATCACGAACATGCCGATCAGCCGCTTCTTAGAATTTCTGGTTGAAAGCGGAAACTACGATGGCTACATGGAGCGCCTTGCGAACGCCTTTAATCCAGCCGCCGCAGCAGGCGTCATGTGCCGCTATACGCTATCCGTCGCGTGGGACGGCACGCTGTACGATTGCGACTTTAATCAGATGTTGAACCTGCCGGTCGATCAACAGGCGCCCCGGCACATACGAGATTTCGATTCACTGGTGCTGAATGACCGGTCAATCGTCACGGGGAATCATTGTTACGGCTGCACCGCCGGTCCCGGCTCGTCGTGCGGAGGGTCTGTAAGCGTCTAGCTGCACTGGACGACGCTCGCCAGCCCTCAGCGTGTTGCGAAGGCACCGGCACTCTGCTATGGTGTCGCCCGTTCTAAAGTAATAAACCTTCCGCCATCGCCGCATGGTCTGGGATCCCAAAGACCCGTGGAGCAGAAAAAGCGACCCGCTTGAAGATGCACTCAAGCAGGCGCAACTGCAATTCAAGAACTGGCTTCCCAGCGGCGGATTCAGGAACATCCTGATGGCCGGGTTGCTCCTCTTTCTAGCCTGGCAAAGCGCCTTTATCATCGGACCGGATGAAGAAGGCATTGTGAAGCGCTTCGGCATTCCCGTGCGATCAGTTGGTCCTGGCCCTCACCTAAAAATTCCGCTCGTCGAGTCGGTGCTGCAGCCAAAAGTCGCCAAACTTCATCGCGTGGAAATCGGCTTTCGCACGGATCGTCAAAGCCGGCAACAGATGATTCCACAGGAGGCCTTGATGCTCACCGGCGATATGAACATTCTGGCCATTGAATTTATCGTCCAGTACAAGATCAACGAAGCGGCAAACTTTTTATTCAATGTCGCCGACATCCATGACACCATCGGCAAGGCGGCTGAAGCGTCCATGCGAGAAGTCATCGGCAAGAGCAAGATCGATGAGGCCCTGACGACCGGGAAAGCGCAGATTCAGCAGGACACACAGGACCTCCTCCAGAAGATTTTGGATCAGTATCAGGCCGGTGTCCAGATCGCCGCAGTTCAACTTCAGGATGTGGATCCCCCTGAAGCCGTTGCCGCCGCCTTTAAAGATGTCACCAATGCGAAGGAAGACCGTGAAAAGCTGATCAATCAAGCGATCGGCTATCGCAATGACATCCTGCCGAAAGCGAAAGGTGAAGCAGCCCAAATAGTGAACCAGGCCAAGGGCTATGCACAAGCGCGCTTGAATCGTGCGCAGGGAGAAGGCAACCGGTTCCTGGCGACCCTGCAGGAATACAACCAAGCGCGGGATACCATCAGCAAACGTATTTACATCGAGACCATGGAAGAAATTCTGCCGAAGATGGAAAAGATTATCATCGATGGAAAGGCCGCCGAGCGGTTGCTTCCCTACTTACCCATTGACCGGTTCTCCAAGAAGCCCCCCGTATCGGCGGAGGGACGCCAGCCATGAGCAAGCAGGGGCTGACCATTGCGGTGATCGCCGTCTTTATTGGTCTCTTGGTGCTGGGCGCTTCGCCGCTGTTTGTGGTTGATGTCACCCAGACGGCCATCGTCGTGCAACTAGGCAAGCCGGTTCGCACCGTCATGGAACCCGGTTTGTACGTCAAGATGCCTTTCGTCCAGGAAGTGACCTACTTTGACAAGCGCCTCCTGGATTACGATTCGGACGCCCAAGACGTCATCACGCAGGACAAGAAAACGTTGCTACTCGACAACTTCGCCAAGTGGCTGATTAATGATCCATTGAAGGTCTATCAGAATTTCCAAAGCCAGCGGGGGGCGCTGCAGCGGCTTCACGACATCATTTATTCCGAGCTGCGGGTGGAATTGGGTCGACATGATTTGGCCGAGATCGTATCCACGGCAAGAGCTGAGCTGATGAAGGTCGTCACCCAGCGGGCCAATGAAAAGGCTTCGGCCTATGGCATCACGATTCAGGACGTGCGGATCAAGCGGGCGGACCTGCCGCAGGAAAATGAAAAAACGGTCTTTCAACGGATGCAGGCGGAACGGGAGCAACAAGCCAAGCAATATCGTGCTGAAGGCGCGGAGGAAGCCCAAAAGATTCGGTCAGACGCGGAAAAGGACCGTGAAATCATTCTGGCGCAGGCCTATAAAGAATCGGAAGAACTTCGCGGTTCCGGTGACGCGAAAGCCTTTCGCATTTATGCCGACGCCTACCGACAGGATCCTAAGTTTTTTGACTTTACCAGGTCTATGGAAGCGTACAAGAAGAGCTTCGATGACAAGTCCACGATCATCATGAGCCCGGACTCAGAGTTTTTCCGCTACCTCAAGCAACGCTGATCGCTCAGGAGAGCCCGACCGTTTCGCCGGTTTGCGGATCAAGGCCAATCCGTTCTCCGGCCGGTTTCTTCGGCAACCCCGGCATCAGCTGGATGCCGGAGCAGACGGCCGTGAGAAACCCGGCGCCTGCGAGCAATCGCACCTCTTTGATCGGCAAGGTAAACCCGCTGGGACGGCCTTTCAGTGCCGGGTCGTGCGAAAGTGACAGCGGCGTCTTGGCCATGCACACAGGCAGTTGCTCGTACCCCAACTGCCTGGCCAGCTCTATTTGCTCTTCAGCCTGCGGTTCGAATGAGACCCCCGACGCGCCGTACATCGTCGTGGCAATGGTTTCGATCTTCTTCTTCGTCGGCCAAGACTGATCATACAAATAGGAAAATGGTGAGCGCAGGCCGGCGGCCCTGATCACCGCCCGCGCCAGTTCCTCTGACCCTTTTCCGCCATCCGCGTAATGGGTGGAAATCTCCGCTTCGGCCGCGCCGGCCTTACATGCCTGCGCTCGCAGCCATTGCAATTCTGAAGTCGGATCGTCGTGGAACGCATTGACGGCCACGACGACCGGAATACCATGTGCTTTAACGTTGGCAATGTGCTGTTCCAGATTGGCGAATCCCCGAGTGAGCGCTTCCTGGTTGGGCCCAGAAAGGCTGGCCGGAACCGGGGAGCCTGCTTTCACCACGCCTCCACCACCATGGAGCTTGAGCGCGCGCAGCGTCGCAACGATAACGGCAGCCGCCGGAACGAACCCCGACAGCCGGCACTTGATGTTGAAGAATTTCTCAGCGCCCAGGTCGCTCCCAAACCCGGCTTCTGTGACCACATAATCGGCGCAGCGCAAAGCCATGGCGTCAGAGATGATCGAACAATTGCCATGCGCGATATTGCCAAACGGACCGGTGTGGACGAACGCCGGCGTCCCTTCGAGCGTCTGGACCAGATTAGGCAGTAGGGCCTCCTTCAGAAGCAAGGCCATGGAGCCCGCGCACGAGAAGTCCTCCGCCCGAACCGGTTTTCCGTCCGTCGTCACCCCGGCGACGACTTGGCCAAGCCGGCGTCTCAAGTCAGCCTGACTCGACGACAGGGCCAGGATGGCCATGACCTCCGAAGCTTCAGTGATCACAAAGGTCGCCGGACGACGCCGGGCGCTCTCATCCAGCGAAATGTGGCGGAGTGCCCGGTCGCTCACATTCAACGACCGTGGCCAGGTCAGGCGAGACGGATCGATACCCAGCGCATTGCCATGGAACAGGTGGTTGTCAATGAACGCCGACAACAAATTGTGACTGGCTGAAACGGCGTGAGCATCCCCCGTCAGATGCAGGTTAATCTCTTCCATCGGGAAGACTTGAGCGCGGCCACCGCCGGTTCCGCCTCCTTTGATGCCGAATACCGGTCCAAGCGACGGCTGGCGCAATGTCACCACCGCACGTGTGCCGACTCTGCAGAGTCCCATCGCCAATCCGATAGAAGTCGTCGTTTTCCCTTCTCCCAACGGCGTCGGGTTGATCGCCGTCACCAAAATGTATTTTCCCTTCGGCTTGTCTTTGAGCCGATCCAGCGCCTGGAGAGCCACCTTCCCCTTGTATCGTCCATAGGGATGCAGTTCGTCCGGGGAGAGGCCGAGTCGTTTGGCAACGTCCTGGATGGGGAGAGGTCGGTACGCTCTCGCGATTTCGAGATCGGTCATGGGTTCGGTGAGATGGAAGGTGAGGCCAGTGCCGAGTATACCACGGCATCCCTGCGGAGCCGGATAAAAAAAACGCGCTATGTCAGACGACTAGCGCGTAATCAGGCTTGCTGGAAGAACGATTTAGTCGAGAATGTATTTCGAAGGATCAAACGTCTGGCCGTTCACCTTGACCATGTAATGAAGATGCGGACCCGTGGCGAGGCCGCTGCTTCCTACTAATCCCACCACATCGCCTCGCTTCACACGCTGCCCTTCCTTCACAAGAGCCTTGGCCAGATGTCCGTAGAGCGTCTCGATACCGAATCCATGATCGAGCTTGACCACGTTTCCCAGCTTTGAATCAAACCCTACACTCGTGACACGACCCTGTGCGGGCGCCTGAACTGGCGCATTGGCGGCAGCCCCGATATCTAGCCCATCGTGCCACGCCGGCTTTTCGGTAAATGGCGACACACGCGGCCCGAATCCCGAAGTCACCCAGCCTTTGACCGGCCAAATGGAAGGGGTAGCAGCCCAGCGCGATGATTTCTGTTCTGCAGCGAGGGCGAGTTCCTGAAGAGTTTGTTCTTGCACATCGGCTTCTTTGGCAAGCCAGACGATACCTTCCCGAACCGCAGCCACGAGCTCCTGTTCGTCAAGCTCCGTTGACTGTGCCGTGTTGAGCTCGGTCAGGCGATCAGCGGCGTTCGGTTGCTGAAGGCCGGCACCGCCGCGAATGAGCTTGTCCGGGGAGTTCAACGTGCTGCCCTCGGGAAGTGGGATTTCATCACCACCGCGCCCGTTTAACTGATCGCCCGTCTTCGGCATCTCAATACCCAGCATGACCCGGAGGCGTTGGTTGACCTCTTTCATGCTGGTCAGCCGCTTTTTCAAGTCATCAACTGCTGTCGAGAAGGCCGCAGTCTGTTGACGAGCACTGAGTGCTTCATTACGGAATGCCGATAACTCCCAGACTTCGCCTGTTCGGACGACGTAGTGGGAGATCACTAGGACATCGGCCGCAATGAGAATTGCAGCCAATATCAACATCTTACGAACGAATTTCCTTGGAAAGCTAAACCGGAGTGGTTTGGCAGTGGAACCGCGGAAAATTACCACGGTGTAAGAATCGTTCGACTCAATGCCGCTCACTTGTGCCATATCCCTCACCCCCTGCTGCAAGGGTGTCCCTCCGCATGCCCAATCCTGATTCCGAGTGTACCCATCCAGGCAGCTTTGGTCAACCCCTCAATTTGGTAAGAATCATGAATCCAAACTCAATCAATAGCGGTTTCCCGACGGACCCACGCTATATATCGAGGCAAACCTCTTGTTACTTTCACGGCAATGATTTCTGGGACTTCGTATGAATGCATAGAGCCTATTGTTTTTGCCAGGGCCGCGTACCTGCGACTCGTTGTTTTTATGATCACTAGTGCCTCACTGCTCTTCTCAATGCGACCTTTCCACTTAAAGACCGATGTTACCGGCGAAAGAATGTTCGCACAGGCTGCCAATTTCTTCTTCACGACTGCTTGCCCGATACGTACCGCTTCACGACGACTGGGCGTTGTGACGAAGATAACGAGAATCTGAGCATCCGAATTCCTCATGTGGCCGACCCTCCTCGATTCCAATCGAGGGCAACGGCCACGAGAACCTTGATACCGTGCTTGAGCAAGTACCGTGCCCTACCTAGAGACAGAAAAGATACATGATGAAACATTTCAATACCTTAAATCGTCTTTATGCGCGAGGAGAGCCAAGGAAGCCTCGTAGGAGTCGGCTGGTGGTGCAGTATTCCGTAACAAAAATGAACAATTATTGTCCTCAGGTGAACTGCGTACCGCATCCTTCGAACGGTACAGCGAGCAGCCAAGGGCCGGCCCGAAGTGGATTGACAGCCTTTTCGAGGCTCACTTATGATGCCTCCAAGAGGAAAATCGGAGGCGATCATGGGTTACACCATCACTCCAACTGAATTGAAAAGCCGGCTCGATAAAGGCGATCAGCTTGTCCTCTTGGACGTTCGAGAACAATGGGAATTCGATCTGGCCAAGCTGAACGGGTCGACGCTCATTCCCTTGGCAACGCTTCCCCAATCGCTGGGTAAACTCAATCGCGAAACCGAGATCGTTGCGATTTGCCATCATGGAATGAGAAGTGCCGACGCGACCAATTTCCTCCTCCAACAGGGATTCTCCAACGTGAAAAACCTGGTGGGGGGGATTGATGCTTGGTCAGCGCAAGTGGATCAGTCAGTGCCCAGATATTAGTGCCCGCCGATGTGAGGCCAGAGCGCCATCCTCAGTGTACGCGCGCCTGGAAGTATTCGACCGTCTTCTTCAGGCCATCGACCAGATCGGCTTTCGGCTCCCAGGATAATTCCTGACGCAGTTTTGTGTTGTCGATGACACTGCGCGCCTGCTCACCCTTCTTGGCAGGACCGTGAATCTCCTTGCAAACCGAGCCTGTATGCTGAACTAAAATCCTAAAAAGATCGTTGATGGATGTTTCGACGCCTGTCCCGACGTTATACGTGCCTTGCGTTTCCTGACCCATCATGGCCAAATTGGCTTCAACGACGTCATCAACGAAGACAAAATCTCGCGTTTGTCGTCCGTTCCCATTGATGACAGGTTGCTCATTGTTCAGCATCTTCTGAATAAATATCGCCACGACCCCTGCTTCTCCCTCCGGATCCTGCCGCGGCCCATACACATTGGCATACCGAAGGCTGACGGCTTGAAGCCCGCTGACCCGTTGAAAGTACGAGAGGTACTGCTCGCCGCACAGTTTGCTCAAGCCGTAAGGAGACAACGGCTTCAACACGTGAACCTCGGGAGCAGGATAGGTTTCCTGTTCACCGTAGATCGCTCCTCCCGAAGACGAAAAAATGACTTTTCGTACACCGTGTTTGACCGCTTGCTGGAGGACATTCAACGTTCCGAGGATATTGACCTGCGCGTCGAACATGGGATCTTCCACCGACTTGCGCACATCCATTTGCGCCGCCAAGTGCATGACAACATTCGGTCGTTCGTTGCGAAATACCCGTTCCAGCCGCCAGCTTTGAATGTCCATCTTGTAAAAACGGGCTGCACGATTCAAGTTTTTGCGTTTTCCCGTAATCAGATTGTCGACAACGACCGCTTCATGTCCCTCCATGACCAGCCGGTCGACCAGATGCGATCCGATGAATCCAGCCCCGCCCGTTACCAACACCTTCATGCTTCCTCCCGTCTGTAGCGGTCACCGCCTGAAGACGCGATTATACCCCCGCGCAGAAAACTGACAAGAATTTCCCGATTCCCTTTTCGGCCTTTCACCGGAGAATCCAATGAACCGGTACTGTGAAGTCCCAGGCCAGCGGCGCATTCAATCACCCGCTCTGTGACGGCGCGGCGCTGCCGGTCATCTCGGACGATACCCCCAGCTCCAACCTGGCCTTTGCCCACTTCAAATTGAGGCTTGATGAGCGCGACTACGCGAGCATCTTCCCGCAACAAAGGCACGACACTCGGCAACACCAGCGTGAGCGAGATGAATGATACGTCGATGACGGCAAGATCAATAGGTTCTGGTATGAGCGACCGGTCCACGTACCGGATATTCGTCCGCTCAAGCAAAATGACGCGGGAGTCCTGACGCAACTTCCAGTCGATAAGCCCATACCCGACATCCACCGCATAGACTCGTTTTATACCGCGTTGGAGGAGACAATCGGTGAATCCACCGGTGGAGCAGCCGACGTCTAGTCCTACTAGGTCCCTCGGGTCGGTCGAAAAAGCATCGAGAGCCGCCGCCAATTTCTCGCCGGACCGGCTGACATAGGGAGCAGCTCGTTCAATTTCAATGCGCGCGTCAATCGGCACGAGCCTTGCCGGCTTATCGACGACCGTGCCTTCAACCAGTACCCCTCCAGCGAGGATAGTCCTGACAGCCACCTCGCGGCTGGTTGCCAGGCCATGGCTTACCAGCAGACGATCCAACCGCTCTTTTCCCACGGATGCTTTCGACTTCATCAGATAGGAAAAAGGAATGGAAGGTGAAGCAGGAGGGCAGACGACTGAACGGGCGCATCGCGCAATCAACAAGAAGACTCGTCGGCGGATTCTTCGGCTTCTTCGTCGGGTGAGAACGCATGAAGCCGTTTCTTGCCGTTTCTATCCTGGACGAGCACTTCCACTTTGCGTTCGGCATCCTCCAAGATCTTCAGACAGCTCTTAGAAAGACGGATGCCTTCTTCAAAGATTTTGAGGGATTCATCCAGGGGAAGATCCCCTTTTTCCAATTCGCCCACAATGGCTTCTAATCGCGCCATCGCCTGTTCGAACTTCACTCCGCCCACAATAGTACCGTCCTCTCATCTTGTGAAGGGCACATTATACCGAGCCCGCCGGTCGTTTTACACCAGCGGATCGGGCACGACGCGCTTGACTGTACAGTCAAGCTCACCCTGTGCCAAGCGCGCCACGATTTCTTCGTCCACTTCCGCATCCAGCGCGCTACGAAGAATCGTGCCATCGCGGGCGCGCATGAGAATGCTGTATCCGCGCCCCAAAATCGCCAGCGGACTCAAGTGTGTCAACTGCGCCGCTATCGCAGCGATCCGTCGTTTCCGTGCTTCGTTCAATACGAGGATCTGGCGTTCCAGACGGTGGACCAGCGTTGGAATGAGCGAGAGTCCCTGCTTCACATAAAACAGGGGATTGAGACCGGCTAGTTCTCGTTGATGTTGACGGACCAGATCCCGACTCACCGCCACCCGCTCGCATACAAGCGTTTTCAAACGGCCGATGGTTCCATCGGTCCGTTGCCACTCCCGCCGGATGCGTAGCTGGACCTGCGCGAGGCCGCTGATGTAGGCGTCCAGCCGCCGCTGCTCCCATGCACACTGCCTGGCCATCGCATGGCCGTTGCGCACCGTCAAAGCCCGCAACCGCTCCACAACGTCAGCTAAAACGGGTACGACAGTCTCGGCAGCTGCAGAAGGTGTTGCCGCCCGGCGGTCGGCGGCGAAATCGGCCAGCGTCACATCCGTTTCGTGCCCTACCGCCGAGACAATTGGGATACGAGAGGCGGCCACGGCGCGGACAACCACCTCTTCATTGAAACTCCAGAGATCCTCCATGGAACCTCCGCCGCGACCCACAATAATTACATCCACGGCAGCCTCTTCATTCAATAATGCCACCGCGTCCGCGACGTGTTGACCGGCGCCTTCTCCCTGGACAGGCACCGGAACCAGAATGATATGGAGAATCGGCCACCGCCGATGGAGGACCGAGAGCATGTCCCGTATGGCCGCCCCGGTCGGTGAAGTCACCACTCCAATGGTGGAGGGAAATGGCGGCAACGGTTTTTTCCTGGCTTCATCGAACAGGCCTTCAGCAGCGAGTCGCGCCTTGAGTTGCTCGAACGCCAATTGCAATGCGCCGATGCCTTTCGGCTCAACCGTTTCCAGAACGATCTGATATTCTCCCCGTGGCTCGTAGACGGTCAGCCTGCCGCGGACGATGATGCACATGCCTTCTTGAAGCGTAAACTTCAGGCGCAAGGCACTCGATCGAAACAGCACCGCTCGGATCTGACTGAATTCGTCCTTGAGCGTGCAGTAGATGTGACCAGAACCTGGCACGCGAAGGTTCGACACCTCTCCTTCGAGCCATACGTCCGAGAATTGGCCTTCGACGGTGGTGCGGAGTAAGCCGGTGAGTTGGGAAACGGTCAGCACCGACTTTGAGGGGTGGAATAGTGCCTGTTGCCTTGTGGCCGACATCCTAGTCAGTGAACCGGATCCGTTCGATTGACAGCGCCTTGCCGATTCGAGCGTCCAACTCGATCAAGGCAGCGCAAAATACGACGGGGCCGCCCGCAACTTCGAAGCGCCGGGGCATGCCCGTCAGAAATTTTTCGATGGCAAGCTCTTTCTTCACGCCAATCACGCCATGCAGAGGCCCTGTCATGCCGATGTCGGTGAGATATGCGGTGCCTCTTGGGAGAATCTGCTCGTCTGCCGTCTGCACGTGGGTGTGGGTTCCAACCACCGCCGTCGCCTCCCCGTCCAGATAATGACCCATTGCCATTTTTTCCGAGGTGGCTTCCGCATGCATGTCAACCAGCACTGCGGCGACTAGCTTCCTCAATCGAGACATCTCGCGCTTTGCGACTTGGAACGGGCAATCGAGCGTAGGCATATACGCGCGCCCCATTAACTGTAAGACAGCGACTTCTTCACCACTCTTGGTTCGAATCACGACGCTACCCTGCCCTGGTACGCCTTCGGGATAATTAGCCGGTCGAAGCAACCGCCGTTCGCGCGGAAAATAATCGAGAATCTCCTTCTTATCCCAGGCGTGATTCCCGGTCGTGATTGCAGACAAGCCCATCCCGAACAGTTCCTCGGCCAGTTCGGGGGTGATCCCGAACCCGCCGGCAGCATTTTCGCCGTTACCAACGACCACATCAATTTGACGCTGAGATACCAGACGCGGAACGGCCCGTGCCACCGCACGCCGTCCAGGCTCTCCCATGATGTCGCCGATATACAAGACTTTCATTTGGCGTACTCGATGTACCGGCTCTCGCGGATGACGGTCACTTTGATCTGACCGGGATAGGTCAACTCTTGTTCGATTTTCTTCGCCAATTCCCTTGAAAGCTGAAAGGACTCACTGTCCGTCACGTCCTCCTGCCGGACAATCACCCGGATCTCTCTTCCCGCCTGGATGGCGTACGCCTTTTGAACGCCCTTCTGGGCGTGAGCAAGCGATTCCAATTTTTCCAGCCGCTTGACGTAGGATTCGAGCGCCTCACGCCTTGCGCCTGGACGAGCGGCCGACAACGCCTCAGCCGCGGCCACCAACACCGATTCCGGACAGATCGGCTCGACCTGTTCGTGGTGCGCGGCAATGGCATTGACAATTTTTTCACTCTCGCCATATTTCTTTGCTATTTCCGCCCCGAGCATGGCGTGGGGCCCTTCTTCCTCGTGGCTTACCGCTTTTCCGATGTCGTGCAGGAGCGCACCTCGCCTGGCCAGCCGTACGTCCAAGCCGAGTTCGGAGGCCATGATGCCGCAAATATAGGAAGCTTCCCGCGCATGGTAGAGATTGTTTTGTCCGTAACTGGTCCGGTATTTCAAACGCCCCAGGACTTTAATCAGCTCAGGGTGAAAATCCGAAAGGCCCAATTCGAAGATAATCTTTTCGGCTTCTTCGTACATCAGCTTGTCGATATCGACTTTCACCTTTTCGACGATCTCTTCGATCCGCGTCGGATGGATGCGTCCATCATGCATCAATCGCTCAAGCGAGACCTTGGCTATTTCCCGGCGCAAGGGGTCGAATCCTGAGATGATGACCGCCTCGGGCGTCTCATCGATAATCAGATCGATTCCGGTGGCCGCCTCGATGGCTCGAATGTTCCGGCCTTCCCGGCCGATGATGCGTCCTTTCATGGCGTCGTTGGGGATGGGCACGACTGAAATCGTGGATTCAGAGACATAATCTCGCACTACGCGCTGAATCGAAGTCGTGATAATTTCGCGCGCTTCCCTTTCGGCATTCTCCCTGGCTTCTTCCAATGTCCTTTTGGCAATGCCAGCCGCATCGAGACGCGCCTGACTTTCCATTTCCTGCAACAGATGTCTCTTGGCTTCGTCGGCAGTCATGCCGGCCACACGCTCAAGCGCCTCGCGATGCTCTCTTTCAGCCTGGGCGCAGGCGGCTTCCTTCGCGAGAAGTTTCTCTTCTTTCCTGATCAATTCCTGGTCACGTTTTTGGCCGTCGGCGTCTCGCTTGTCCAGCACGCTGATGCGCTTATCAATGGCTTCTTCACGTTGCACCAGGCGCTTCTCGGTCATGGACAGTTCCAGCAGCTTGGCCTTCTGTTCCTTCTCTAATTCCGCTTTGGACTGAAACACCAAATCCTTGGCTTCGAGTTTGGCTTCCTTGACGATGTTTTCAGCTTCGCGTTGCGCGTTTTGGATCGTTTGACGCGCCTGGTCTTCTTCCTGAGCCCGTTTTGCAGTCGCCGACGAACGGCGCACCAGTTCAAACAGACCGGCCCCGAGGAAAGCTCCTACCAATCCGACGAGTATGTACATCACAATGGAGGTCGACATAGGACGGCCCCTTTCACGATTGAGGCGCCAGGCAGTCTCGCCTCACACAAGCTATGGTCGAGAAAGGTACAGGGAAGGCAGGAAGGAAACGATTGGAACGAAAGACGCGAGCCGGACCGGCTACCCCGAGTTACGACCCCGCAAGGATGAACGTGGTGTTGGGAGAACGGAACGCGCCTGTTTCCATCCGGACACGCTCCCGTCCGCTCTGGGGTAACGGCTCACTCGTGTGAACCTCGAGCACACCAGACGGGGGGACACTGAAACGGAAACCAGCGCCGGCCTACTCCGGCCCAAAGCCGGTTCAGTCGGCAGCACGTGCTCCACTAGCCTGTCCAGTAGGGCAGGCAGGGCTGATAGAAGAAGCACGAACCCTTGAAAAACGCTCCACTCTCTCAACGGCACCAGCATCGACAAACCCACATCCATTCTTCCAGTGACGCAATCGGATCCCGGATTTCTTACCGGTTGGTGGTTACCTCGTCCTCATCCCAATCAATAAACCTGCTTCCGCAAATACCACTACCACGGCACCACGATAGCAAAGGCCTTCCGGGCTTTGCAAGCGCATTCATCGAAAGAGCGAGGTGGGTACCTGCTCTTCGATCGATTCCATGAGGGACGTCATTCGGCGTTCCACATCCGCTTCGCCCTGAGCGCGCTTCTTTTCCGCTTCCAACAATTGATGGGCCAGATTGAGAGCCGTAAGCACCGCCAGCCTGGACGGAGTCGTCGTATTCATACCTTCTGCGAGCTGCCGCATTTGCCCGTCCACGAACCCCGCCAGCCTGCGGATATATGTTTCGTCCGCCTCCCCCTTGATCGAATAACGCTGGCCGTAGATTTCGACATCCGTCGTCTTAGTCAAAGGCCACCTCCTTGCGTTCTTCAAATGCCTCCAACAGTTCGACATCTCCGAGCACTTTTTCGACACGGGCTTTGATGTCCGAACGTTCTCGGGCCCACCGGCGATTTGAATCACTTTCGTCCGCCAATCGTTGCCGAGTCGATCGCAAATCGTCCTCGAGACCAGCGTTTCGCTTTTTCAGCTCTTGAATCAACTTGACCAAGTCTTTGATGCGTGTTTCGAGCGCATCCAAACGATCCAACGCCATATGCGTGCACCTACTTTTATGACCACTACCGATTGTGGCGCACTATAGGAATTTACCCATGGCTTGTCAACGCCTTCAGGACCGCCCGTTGAGCCGTATGTATTCGCGGTAACTGCGCAATACCCGCTTCACATACTGCCTGGTTTCCTGATACGGAATCAGCTCGACGAACTCGTCCTGGTTGTCACCCCGGTACTGCGCAATCCAATTGCCGACCGCCAATGGCCCCGCATTATACGAGGCCACGGTGTAGACCAGGTTTCCGGAAAACTGTTCCAGCAATTGCTCAACGTAGCGAACGCCAATACGAATATTGGTTTCTTGATCAAACAGGTCTTCACGTCCGACGGCGGGAAGCCCCACCCGCTGCGCGACATTGTTAGCCGTGGCCGGCATGACTTGCATTAAGCCGATGGCGCCGACTCGAGAAACCGCTTTTACATCGTACTGGCTTTCTTCCCGGATAATGGCAGCAATCAGATAGGGGTCGACGCCTTTGGCGCCCTGCAGTTTAATGGTGGGCAGCAGGCCGGTCGGATAGGCCACGTTCCAAAGCGAGGGGGTAACTGCTCCGCCAGTCCGTTCCAATTGATCGCGGAACCTGGCGCGAGCGAGCCGCAGGGCCTGGTGATAGGCACCGACCTCGCTCAACATGGTGGAGAGCGCGATCAAGACATCCGGATCCCGGCTGTACCGATCCGTCAGGACGGCGACTTCATGAGCGGCATCCGCATCCAGGCCCAGGGTCTTTAGTTCAATCGCCCGGCGGTAGGCCGTGTGCTGTTCGATGTCTGCCCGTGTCACCGGGAGCCGAGCCGGGTCACCGACCTTGGCGGCCTCGGAAGCAACCACCATCGCCTCGATGGGCGCATCTGCAAGAGGGGGGATCTTCAGCCGTTCTCTCGCCAATTGGCAATAGTAGGTGAATGGGTGGCGCTGACAGAGCTTGCGGTAGAAGTCCTGCCCTTCGAGCGGCTGATTGTTCAGTTCACCGGCCCGTCCTATCCAATAGAGCGCTTGAGGTTCAAACTCACTGTCATGTTGCTCGGCGAGCGGCCGTAAACTCTCTGCAGCCTCGCGATATCGGGCGGTTCGATAATAGACCCACCCGACCCGCCATTGTCCCTCTGCGCGCTGGGCGGCGGGCTCGCCCTGTTGCGCGACATGCACATACTTACCAATCGCTTCGTCGAATTGCTTCTGATCTTCCAGCCACATGCCGGCGAACAACGTGATTTGGCCCTTCTGTTCAGCGGAGAGAGAAGAAGAGGCCAGGGCGCGGGCCGCTTCCAAAAGCTTTTCCCCTTGCCCTTGGCGCAGATAGACGCGCGCCAGCCACACCGCTGCTTCGCGCGACTCCGGTCCTCCCTCTTTCGTCAAAGCGCGGAACGTTTCACGCGCTTGATCATAGAGCTTGAGTCGCACCTGTGCGATTCCCAACTTCAACTTCGCCTCTGCTCGTCGAGGGGAGTGCGGATCGGCCAGGAGAAATTTTTTCAGCTCTTCAATCGCCTCGGCGTGATAGGCCTGTCCTAGGTAGGCCTGGGCCCTGTTGAGCCGATCGACGGGTTGCACGCTCCACGTTTCACCGCCAAGATTCGACGTCAATAATGTTTCCGCTTCCTTGGCTTCACGCGTATAAGGAAACCGTATCCAGAGCTGCTGCAGCAGCTCGCGCCCTTCAACAACGTTGCTTTCTCGCAGGCGGCACGCGCCACGCCGCAGGTACCCCTGGGGGGCGCTGGGATCCTTGTCGTTCATCGCAACGGCCCTGACGAACCAGGTGGTCGATTCCGCACAAGCGGCCGCCTGATACCAGGCTTCACCCGTCTTGTACGCCGCCTTGCCCAGAATGTTGGAATCGGGCACCGCCATGGGGATGCTTTCTAATAACACCGCCGCCTCTTTCGCTTGTCCCAGATTTAACTGCGATTCAGCGATCCACAAACGGATGTAGTCGTCCAGGACAGGGAAATCCCGCTGTGCAGCGCGGAGGAATTGCATGGCCGAAGCGGGGTCGCGCCCGACCAACAACACGCCGGACAGAAGCCCTGCACGTTTCCCCCACAGGGTGCCCGAAAACCGATCCCCCAAGTGCTGAAGCCGCTCGAGCTTAAGCGTGAGGATCTGCTCCTTGTTCATGGTTTTCCCCAGCCGTTCTTTGGGGAATGCCGCTGCTTGAAAACACAGCTCAGGCTGCTCGCAGAGATCCGATTCGCCTGGAAGAGCAGCCGTACCGGCCGCGCCGTTGATCAGGAGCAGGAGGCCGCAAACGCAGAATCTGATGACAGCAACCACACCAACCTCATCACAAAGCTAGAGGACCCTACCATATATAACAGTGTCCTCCGATCCATGCCAGCAGAACACATCCTGCGGATTCCTTGTTCCCCTTTTTCTGCGTGTGTTAGGCTGCGCCATGCGTGGCGTGAAGACTATGGCTCAACCCGCAGGGATCAATCTGCTGGCTCTCAATGAGTTGGAGACGACTGCCTTCGTCCGGCGACTCGGTTGGCCTTCCTATCGCACCGGCCAGATCCTTCGTTGGCTCTACCAACGGCGGGCACGGACGATTAGCCAAATGACCGACCTCAGTCAAGCAGACCGGGCGAGATTGGGGAGCGAAGCCAGGATTGGACGAGCGCTGGCATGCACGGTGTTCCGATCAGCAGATGGCACCAGAAAGCTGGTGTTAAGACTGGAAGATGAACTCGAGGTGGAAGCCGTTCTGATCCCCGATGACGAGCGGCTGACGCTCTGTGTGTCCACCCAAGTTGGCTGCACATTGGACTGTGGCTTCTGCCTGACCGGCACAATGGGGTTAAAGCGTAATCTGAAGGCGCATGAAATCATTGAACAAGTCTTGACAGCTCACGATCACCTGGACCCGGGGGAACGCCTCTCGAACATGGTGTTCATGGGCATGGGTGAACCGCTGGCAAATCTCGCGGCGTTGTCTGAAGCGGTCTGCCGCCTGACCAATGCGAAGTGGGGACTCGGCTGGTCGCCGCGGCGAATCACCGTCTCGACGGCGGGATTGGCCTCAAAACTACACGAAGTGGCCTCGCTTGGCGTGAATCTGGCGATTTCGTTGAACGCCACTACCGAAGAGCAGCGTGCTCGTCTTATGCCCGCGGTTCATGGCATCGCCTCACTTAAGACGCTCCTCTCCGCCTGCCGTCGCTATCCGTTGGCTCGCCACCGTCGGTTGACCTTCGAATACGTGCTGCTGGCGGGTGTTAACGACCGAGAAGCCGATGCGAAGCGGTTGGTCGCCTTGATCAGGGGCATCAACTGCAAGGTCAATCTCATTCCATTCAATCCATTTCCCGGCAGTTCGTTTCGTCGTCCCTTCGATCGAGACATCCTCACGTTCCAATCGATTGTGCGACAAGCCGGCATGGATGTCTTCATTCGGAAAAGCCGGGGACGGGACGTCCTGGGTGCTTGCGGTCAACTGGGGAATCTCCCTCCGTCGTACGAACGAACCTTGACACAAATTGAATCTCATTGTTAGCATGCATCGTTCCGTTTCTCACCACCGACCATGATCAGGCTGCGCTTCCGGCACATTTCCTTTTGGTTGCTCACCGTCAGCGCCCTCGCACTTTCCGTTCAAGCCGCCGCCGCGGAACCACATGAGTACCTCCTCTCAAACGGCATGAAAGTGCTGCTCGTTGAGATGCCCAAAGCTCCCGTCGCGACGGTTCAGGTTTGGTACAAGGTCGGATCGCGCAATGAAGTGATGGGGCGAGCCGGCCTCTCGCACATGCTCGAACACATGATGTTCAAAGGTACAGCGAAGTATCCGAAAGGTTCGTTCTCGCGTCTCATCCGCAAGAACGGGGGCATGGACAACGCGTTCACCAGCCAGGATTTTACGGCTTATTTTGAAAATCTCGCTGCCGATCGCGTGCAGCTCGCCCTGGAAATGGAGGCCGACAGGATGCAAGGCCTCATACTGGACCAGAATGAGCTCAAAACCGAGCGCGAAGTCGTCAAGGAAGAGCGCCGCCTTAGGACCGAAGACGATCCGCAGGGCGCGCTGGTCGAGGCGCTGTTCGCGCAGGCCTACCTCAGCCATCCCTACCACTGGCCCGTGATCGGCTGGTTCGGCGACTTGGACGCCATGACGCTCGACGATCTGCAACGGCACTATGACACGTACTACTCTCCTAATAATGCGACGCTGATTGTCGTCGGCGACATCAAAGCGGAGCAATTGCTGCCGACGATCAAACACCTGTTCGAGCCCATACCCCGTGGCCCTGAGCCCAAGCCGGTTGCGACCATGGAGGCCGAGCAGAAAGGCGAGCGCCGCTTTCTCCTCAAGCGTGAAGCACAGGTGCCGTTTGTAATGATGGGGTATCGCGTCCCCAATTACACCAGCGAAGACTCCTATGCGTTGGACGTTCTGGAATCGATTCTCTCGCACGGAAAGAGTTCGCGGCTGTATCAGAGCTTGGTGTACGACCAGAAACTTTCGCTGGCCGTGGGGGCGGAATACGGGTTGATGCAGACGGATCCCGGACTCTTCTATTTCTACGCGCTCGTCAGTCCTGGACAAAAGGTAGAGGTGGTCGAGGAAGCGCTACACAAGGAAATCAAACGGCTCCAGTCCGAGGCTCCGACTGAGCAGGAGTTGCAACGCGCTAAAAACCAGGTGGAAGCCGCCCGGGTCTTTGAGCAAGACTCCAACTTCCGGCATGCCATGCTGCTGGGTCAGGCAGAGTCCGTTGGAGCAGGCTGGCGCAAGGTCGATCAGTTTCTGGAACGTATCCGAGCGGTCACAGCCAAGGATGTGCAGCGCGTCGCCGGACAGTATCTGCTCGAGGACACCAGGACCGTTGGCAGCTTGATTCCCGTCACACCCAAACCGGCCGAGTCGCCGACTGCCTCAGTCCAGCAGGGAAAGCCGTGATTAGGACACGCGAGCGCCCGACTCTCCGCCGTCTGCTGCAGCTGTGCCTTGGGCCATCGGTGTTAGCATTCGTCTTCGCAACGTTGCCCGGATCTCCGTCCGGCGCTGCTGAAATTGTTCCCACCAAGTTCGTCACACCGAATGGCTTGACCGTCGTGGTATTGGAACAGCATTTCCTGCCCATCGTTGAAGTTCATGCATTGGTGAAAAGCGGATCGGCGCAGGACCCTCCCGAGAAAGCGGGCCTGGCCAATCTCGTGGCCAGCTTGTTGGATGAAGGCACGACCAGCCGAACCTCCAAGCAACTTGCTGAGCAGATCGACTTTGTCGGCGGTGCGTTGGAGGTCAAGGCTGCTGAAGACTATACGACGGCTTCCGTTCGAGTGCTGAAAAAAGATGTGGAGCTGGGGTTTACCCTGCTTGCCGATATTTTGCAACACCCGGCATTCCTCAAGCCTGAATTTGAACGGATTCGCTCACAGATACTTGGGGAAATGGCGAGCGACAACGACGATCCAGGCCATGTCGCAATGAAAGCCTTCAATCAGCTGGTCTTTCATGGCCATCCCTATCGCTGGCCGCTGAACGGAACTGAAGAATCGCTCAACAAGATTACCCATGCCGACGTCGTGGGCTTTTACACCCGGGAATACGCCCCAAGTCAGATGATTCTCACCATTGTGGGCGACGTGACGGCGGAACAGATCACGGGATTCGTGCAAACACACTTCGGAGGGTGGAAAAAGGCCTCTCCGCCGCCACGAAGCGCGAAGAGTGCTCCGCCGATCGATAAAAAGACCGTGCAGCTCATTGAAAAAGACCTGACCCAATCGAACGTCATTCTCGGGCATGGTGGGATCAGCCGGACGAATCCCGATTTTTACGCCGTCACGGTGATGAACTATATTCTAGGCGCCGGCGGCTTCTCCTCCCGGCTGATGGATTCCATACGGGACAAACAAGGGTTGGTGTACGGCATCATGAGTCATTTCGATGCTCGGTTGATGCCCGGATCCTTTTGGGTCAATTTTCAAACGCGCACTGAGGCTACGAACCAGGCGATCCAGGGAGTAATTGCCGAATTGAAGAGTATCCGCGAAGCACCGGTAACCGATCAGGAGCTCTCAGAGGCGAAATCCTTCTTGATCGGCAGCTTTCCACTGCGGCTTGACTCCACGGCAAAGCTCGCCCAAGTGTTGGCTCAAGTTGAATTTTACGGCCTGGGTTTTGAGTATTTCTCGCAGTATCCTAAGTGGATCGAGCGGGTGACGAAGGAAGACGTGCAGCGGGTGGCGAAGCAGTACCTCTACCCACAACGATATGCGCTCGTGGTCGTCGGCAACGTGGCAAAGGCAAAGCTGAAGCAGTGAAGGACACCCTGCATGGCCATGGAAGCCTTAACCGATAAAGTCGAACGCCTCCGCCACCTTCTCGCCGAGATGCAGTCCGTCCTCATCGCCTTTTCCGGCGGCATCGACAGCACCCTTGTTCTGAAAATCGCGCATGACGAACTTGGAGCACGCGCAGTAGGAGTTACGGCCGTCTCGCCGACTTATCCAGCCGCGGAGTTGGACAGCGCCACACGTACCGCCCGAGAAATTGGTGCCGAGCATGCCGTCGTCCAGACTGATCAGCTGACGATCCCCGCCTTCGTGCAAAACGATGGTGCACGCTGCTTTCACTGCAAGACCGATTTGTATCAACTGATGGAACGACTCCGGGTCGCCCGCTCCATGCAGTGGGTGCTCGACGGAACCAACCTCGACGATTTGGGGGATGATCGGCCGGGCATTCAGGCCGCCCGCGAATGGAACGTGCGGAGCCCGCTCGTTGAAGCCGCCCTGACAAAAGCGGACGTCCGTGCAGCGGCGCAACAACTTGGTCTGTCAAGCTGGGATAAGCCGGCCGCGGCCTGTCTGTCGTCGCGCATCCCACGAGGCATCCCCATCACTATGGAGAAACTACAGCGAGTCGAGGCAGCCGAAGCCGTCTTGCAGGAGGAAGGATTCAGTCACTTTCGGGTCAGGGATCATGGCGACATTGCTCGAATCGAACTGGCACCCGAGGAGTTCGAACGACTCAATCAGCCCGGGCGACGCTCAACACTCAGTACCCGCCTGCGAGAGATCGGCTTTCGCTTCGTCTGTGTGGATTTGGAAGGATATCGACCCGGCGGAATCAGCTTGGCCTAGCGCCCAGAACATTGTCACAGCGCCCCCCTGCACTCTAGAGGAACAAGCGCCGGAGGACTATTTGGGTCTGCCTGATTAGTGCGACGACCTTGAAAGGGCGTCGAGCGCTTCATCGGCCAAGCGTCGATGATCTGCGTCGGTAAGACTCCGCTCGACCACTTTTTCGGCAACCATGAGGGCAAGGTCGGTCGTCTGCGTGCGGATTTCCTGAATCGCTTTTCGGCGTTCATGGTCGATTTCGCGGGTCGCATCGCCTTTGATCCGCTCCGCCTCGGCCGTCAACCGCTGCTCATTTTCTTCCATGAGCCGCTGTGTCCGCTCCTTCGCCGCCGCCAGAATTCCTTCAGCTTCCCTCGACGCCCCAGCGAGCCTCGCTTCGTATTCTCTCAGCCTACGCTCCGCTTCCAAGCGATGAGCTTCCGCTTCGTCCAGGCTATTCTTGATTTTCTTCTCTCGCTCCTCAAGAACACTTAAGATGCCGGGAAAGGCAAACTTGTAGAGGATGAACAAAAGAATCGCGAACGACACCACTTCCCAAAAGATCAGGGAGGAGAAAAAATGTGATTCAAACTGCGGCATATCTCACGCTCGCTTTCCTAAAAGATTCGGTACTACTTAAAACAGGTTTCCAACCAGGCGAGTGACGGGTGAACCAACCGATTACTCCGACCCGGCAGCGAACGACGTCGGAGGCTGTCTCATCAGCATCATGTTATTTGCGGAGGCCCATGATGATGAAGGCTATGACCAACCCGTACAGCGCGATGGCTTCCACCAGCGCGAATCCGATCCACATATACTTGCCGACGCGGCCTTCCGCTTCCGGCTGTCGTGCGACTGCCTCGATCATCTTTCCAAAGATATAGCCTATGCCAACGCCCGCCCCCGCAAACCCGGCGGCGGCAAGTCCCATCCCCAAAAGTGCTGCGGCTGCTGAATCCATCGTCTCGTACTCCTCCCTTGCTAAAAAGGTCCGTTGCAAACTGACACTGCTTCGCTTCACGCCCTCGGTGGGTCACGCCGCGTTAGTGTGCATGTTCGTCGTGGCCATGCAAGTGAAACGCGTCGCCCAAATACACGCAAGTCAACACCGTAAATATATAGGCTTGGATGAATGCGATGCCGACCTCCAGGCCGTTCATAGCGATCGTGAACGCGAATGGCAACCACCCGATCAATAAGCCTCCACTGACGGCCAATCCGAACAATACACCTAGGATCACGTGGCCTGCCGTCATATTGGCAAATAACCGCACGGCCAGCGAGATGGGTCGAGCCAACTGGCTGATAAGTTCGATCGGGACCATCAAGGGCAGCAGCCAGCCCGGGGTACCGGGTGGCACGAGGATCCCAAGGAATTTCCCGCCATGCAACACGAAACCCATCAGGAGGCTGAGGCCGTAGACCGTGCAGGCAAACACTGCCGTCACGACAATCTGGCTGGTCACCGTATAGGAACCGGGAATCAATCCAATGAGATTGCAAAACAAAATGAAAAGAAACAGCGTTGCAATCAAGGGAAAGAACTTCATGCCGTCCTTTCCCATCGTGTCCAAAATGATGCCGCGAATAAAATCAACCAACATCTCGGCAAGGCTTTGCAACTTGCCGGGCACCAGTCGGCGGGCAGACCCCGCCATGATCATGAGGATGGAAATGAGTCCAACCACCACCCACATCATGATGACGGCTTTGTTGATGGAAATATCCAGGCCGCCGAGATTGATCGGGATATAGTTGTGAAGCTCAAACGGATGGAGAGGACTTTCTTCCATGAATCCTTTCGACGCGTCAACCGATTAGCGAGGCCACCGCTGCGCCATTCGATAAGCATTCCTCACGCCGGCTGCCGCACCCAAGATCAAGCCGAGAACGAGGCCCCAGGGACCGGTCCCCAAAAGATAGGTATCGACGGCCCAGCCTAGTCCGCCCCCGACAATCAGCGCGGCCAGCAGTTCCGTTCCGATCCGAACGGCCTGGCCGAGCCCCGCATAAAACGGATCCTGTGACTGGGGCATGGTCGGTAACCCACTGAGGCGAGTGTCCTGAATCAGGACTCTGCCGAATGGCGGGCGCGCAATTCAAGCAGAGTACTCGGGAACTTGTCAAGCTGCGTTGCTGGGAAATCACCGAATCCGTGGGGTATAGTGAGGTGCTCTACGTTAACCCCGACTCCGACCATGACCCGATTTTCGCAGCCTTCCTTCCTGCAAGGTGCCCCGCGCCCGCTTGTCCTGTCATTCAACGGTCGCGGTGAGAGTCCATTCGATTTGTATCAAAAGGTCGCCTCGTCCACACAACCCTCTTTCCTATTGGAAAGCGGGAAAGGCGAGAACAGGACCTACTCATTTTTTGGCAGCCACCCGGCTTCTGTCATGCCGCGACCCTCCCCCGCGACCGAATCATCATCGGACGATCCTTTTTCATGGCTTCGGCAATCCATCGCTTTACCCGGCATCGAACGAACGCCCGATTTGCCACCGTTTTTCGGTGGAGCAGTCGGATGCTTCAGTTATGATTTCGCACGCCGGCTGGAGTCCGTGCCGGCAGTCGCCGTTGACGACCTCTCACTCCCCGACATGCACTTCGCCCTTTACGAGGTGGTCGCCGCGTTCGATCACCGAACCAATCGGATTCAAGTTATCTTTTGTCCATCACTCGATCGATTTCTCGGGGAAGCTCGTGACAAACTCTATCGTGAGGGACTTGACCGGCTTGCGGAATGGGAAGCCAGACTCACCGGCTCCATGGCGACACCGCCTGATCCGTTGTCGTTAACCCCCGTCTCATTTGGTCCCCAACAGACGCAAGAGGCCTATCTCGATCGAGTGCGGCGCTGCCAAGACTACATTGCCGCCGGAGATATCTACCAGGCCAACCTCTCGCATCGGTTCGCCATCGAAATCCCACAAGACTTTCGATCGGGGGTTGACCGCTTGAAGTACGAACAGGCGCTCTATCAACAACTTCGCTTGGTGAATCCATCCCCTTTTTCCGGCCTCCTGCGGTTCGACAACATGTCGCTAATCAGTTGCTCGCCGGAGCGCTTGGTCCGTCTCCAAGGTCGCCGTGCTGACACCAGACCGATCGCCGGCACTCGACCCCGTGGCTGTAATGCCGATGACGACCGCCGTCTCGTCCGGGAGTTGCTGGCCAACGACAAGGAAAGGGCCGAGCACGTGATGTTGGTCGACCTCGAACGGAATGACCTGGGCCGCGTTTGCGAGATCGGCAGCGTGCAGGTCAATGAATTCATGGCGGTGGAGCAGTATTCACATGTCAGTCATATCGTGTCGAACGTAGAGGGCACGCTGCGTCCCGAGGCGACCCCTTTCGATCTCATCAGCGCCACGTTTCCGGGCGGGACCATCACGGGCGTCCCGAAGATCCGCTGCATGGAAATCATTGAGGAACTCGAGCCCGTACGCCGGGGACCCTATACAGGATCATTCGGCTATATCGGATGGAACGGGGATTTGGATCTAAACATCATTATCCGCACGCTTGTGATGACCGGACGGCAGGGATATCTCCAAGTGGGGGCCGGTATCGTCGCCGACTCGGATCCCGCCAAGGAATATCAAGAGACCCTGCACAAGGCGCAGGCCTTTATCAGCGCGGTCGGACGCCGCTGATGGGGTGGATTTACTTACATGACCGTTTCGTCAAGGAGGAGGAAGCGCTCGTCTCAGTATTCGACCATGGCTTTCTCTACGGTGACGGCGTCTATGAAACGATCCGCTCGTACGGTCACAAGATTTTCATGCGCGACCAGCACCTGGCTCGCTTGCGACGCTCGGCAGACGGCATTGGCCTGTCCATTCCGCAACTGAACTGGCCGTCGGTTCTCCATGAGGCGATGGCCCGCAATGGCGTGGGCGATGAACACACGGACGCGTATATTCGCGTGACGATCTCGCGGGGGGTCGGCGATATCGGTCTTGATCCGGCGCTCTGCCCCACTCCCACGATCGTGATCATGGCCAAACCGCTCAAACCGCCTCCGCAGGAACGGTATCGAACCGGCGTGAGCCTGATCGTGGCCAAGACCAGGAGAAATCTTCCAAGCGCTCTCGACCCACAAATCAAGGCGACGAATTTTCTGAATAACATTCAGGCGAAACGAGAAGCGCTCAACGCCGGGGCCTTTGACAGCGTGTTGCTTAACTGGGAATCCCACCTCACCGAGTGTACGATCAGCAATCTGTTCTTCGTGCGATCCGGCCGGCTCTGCACCCCGGCTCTTTCCTGTGGCATTTTGGACGGTATTACACGAGGAATCCTTGTAGGGTTGGCGCACGAATCAGGGATTCCTGTCGAGGAGGGGCAATTTACCGTGGAGTCGCTTCAGACGGCCGAGGAGTGTTTTCTGACCAACACGACGATGGAAGTCATGCCGGCCACGCAGCTGAATGGACGGCCGATCGGGAACGGAACGCCCGGCCCACTGAGCAAACGTCTTCATCAAATTTTTGTCACTCACCGTGACAAATTTCTGGAGTCCGAGTAGTTCTTCCATCCGATCCTCTTGTTCTGCCTCCTGTTTCCTGCGCTGCCATGCGGCATGGGATGTGCATTTTCTTGACAGGCTGGAACAGACTGATATCGTTGGGACCATGCCGATGGCAGCCACACTGCGACGCATCGCCACCGTAATCCGCCGATGGAGTCCCGGAATGCTCCTGACGGGGATTACGTTCCTGTCACCTCTCCACCCCGTTGGCGCACACGCGGAAATCTACCAATATATAGGGCCGAACGGGACGATCTCGCTCACCAATGTGCCATCAGACGGCCGGTATCGAAGGGTCGACGTGGAATCGGCCCGCTTCCACGCGTTGCTTTCCGAACGTGAATTAGAGCCCGTCATCAAACGCCATTCGTTTCAACAGCAATTACATCCGGCGCTGATCCGGGCCGTCATCAAGGCTGAATCGAATTTCGATCCCCGCGCCGTTTCCCGCGCCGGGGCGATCGGCCTTATGCAGCTCATGCCGCAAACCGCTGTGCGCCTCGACGTGCGGGATATGTTCGATCCTGATGAAAACGTCGGGGGAGGCGCAAAGTACTTGAGGCAGTTACTCGACCGTTTCCATGGAAATTTACCTCTCGCCCTGGCGGCCTACAATGCCGGCGAGAACATTGTAGATCGTTATCAAGCCTTGCCTCCGATCGACGAAACGAGACAATACGTCCGCAAGGTTCTGCGCTATTACCGGACCTTCCTCGTCCGCGACGGTGTCATCACCGAGCGTCCCGTCAGCCGGCGCGCCCCTTCAGCGCCAACAGAAGCCCTCGCGACTTCCGTGGAGGCGTCCCGCTAATTCCCTCGCCCAGCGATAACTGACTGTGCTGCTGCCATCCCGGCCGCTTGGCCTGGGGAAAGTCCGACCGGTAATGAGCCCCCACGCTGTTTTCCCTCCACAGAGCGGCTTCCGCAATACACTGCGCAACCTGCACCATGTTTTTGACCTCCAACGCCGTGCGCTGAGAAAACGGCTGTGCAACTAGTTGCGCCCAGCGGGAGAGCTGCGCGCATGCCCGGATAAGTGATTCGCCGGATCGGATCACCCCGACCTGACCCCACATCGTTCGCCGAAGTGAGCTGCGCAATTTTTCCACGTCATCAAGCGAACCATACTGTTCGTGCTTGAGAGCCGCTTCGTGCGTAGCCAGAGGCGGAATGTCTTGACGGCCCGCATAGGCCACCGCGGCAGTGGCCGCCCGTGCGCCAAAGACCAGCCCTTCGAGTAATGAATTGCTTGCCAATCGGTTCGCCCCATGCACGCCGCTGCACGCCACTTCTCCCGCAGCGAACAATCCCGGGACGGTAGTGGCGCCGTTTAAGTCCGTCCATACGCCGCCCATCATGTAATGGGCGCTGGGAGACACGGGAATCCACTCCTCGGTAATGTCGATGTCATAACGCAAGCATGTGGCGTAGATCGTCGGAAACCGTCGCTTGACGAATTCGGCGCCAAGATGCGTGACGTCCAAGTAAACGTGCCGGGCTTTAGTGGCGGCCATCTCGGCCCAGATTGCACGCGAAACGATGTCACGGGGAGCGAGAGCTCCTAGCGGATGGTACCGCGGCATGAAGATTTCGCCTTTGCTGTTGCGGAGCTGGGCCCCCTCTCCGCGCATGGCCTCAGACAACAGAAACGGGGGGCTCGAGGGCAGGTACAACGCCGTGGGATGAAACTGCACGAACTCCATATCCTGTAAGACGGCGCCCGCCCGCAGCGCCATGGCAATGCCGTCTCCGGTGGCATTCGCTGGATTGGTGGTCCGGGCATAGAGTTGCCCTGCGCCGCCCGTGGTCAGCACCACTGCTTTCGCCGCAAGTATGAATCGTCGACCTGAATGCTCATCGAACACGAGGGCCCCGCAGCAGCGCCCACTTTCCACGATCAGATCGACCGTAAAGTGATAGTCCAGCCGTTGGATGCGCTTCTGCCGCATCGCCTCGGCGATCAGGACCCGGACCATCTCATTCCCGGTGGCATCACCTTTGGCGCGCAAAATTCTGCTCCGGCTGTGCGCCGCCTCACGGGCAAACGCAAATTTGCCGCCGGCCTTGTCGAACCTGGCTCCCCACTGGATCAGTTCTTTGATGCGCTGAGGTCCCTCCTCGACCAGGACGCGCACGGCTTCCTTACGGCACAACCCGTGGCCGGCCTTGAGCGTATCGGTCAAATGGATGGCGACGTCATCTTCCTCGCTCAGCGCAACGGCAACGCCACCCTGCGCATGAATCGAACTGCTCTGGAGAGGATGCCCCTTCGTGAGGACCAACACCTGGCCGTTTTGGCTCAGTTCGACCGCTGCCCGGAGACCCGCGACTCCGCTGCCGATGACGAGAAAATCCGCAGAGGGAAGAGAGGACGAACGGTTGGCCGACATACTACTTCCGCCCCACGGAGGGAGGCTGACCCGTCAAGGCTTGGCGCCTGTTCACTCCAAAGGGGATATCTCCTTGAATGCCGCTCAACAGCACGGATTTCGTGCCCACCCATTGAAGGCGCGAGTGACCGCGATGGCGGATACCGGGATCCTCGGGGTCTTTTTTCCACAACCCTTGCCAATGCACATAGACATTTATGTCGTCATTGTCAATCATGATGCGCTCGACGTGAAAGTCCATGGCCATGTCGTGGAACAATTCAAAATCGGCTTCTGCCTCCTGCTGCAGCCGCTCTGTGGACTCTGTGGGGACCATGAGCGTGGCCAGTCCGGCAGGATCCTTCTTCACGTACGCTTCCCGAAGCGATTCGACCGCTTTATCGATACGAAGGTACCGTTCATGATCTTCGGGATATTGAATCGTTTTCGAGCCGCAACCCGTGCCGACCATCCAGAACACGCTAAGGACGATCGCGAGCGCGCTGACATGATGTCGCGAGGCGTGCATTTGTGATCGCAGTATAGGAACGGCTCGTCGGACAGGTCAAGCCAACCTGCCGCTTCAAGCACAAGACGTGTCGTTGCCTTGCAATTTCGGCTTAAAACTTCTAGACTCACGCGCGTAGGGGAGACACCGTATGGCCAGCGTGCTCAAAAAACGCCGCAAGAAAATGCGCAAACATAAGTACAAAAAACTGCGCAGGCGTCAAAAATTCTTGCGCCGTAAAAGCTAGTCTCACGAAATACGGAGGAGGGGCCGGTGCCCGAAGGGAAGAAGGTTCGCATACGCGTCCGTACGGTGAACTGCGTGTACGTAGGTGATTTTCTAATACCGCCCATGCGAAACCGGGTCTCGGACGCGATCAACGAGGAACAACGGCTCTTCATTAGCCTGACCGACGTCGTGGTCAACGACAAGGATCGCTCGGATTTCGTTGCCATCAACAAGAATCTTATCGAGTCCATCGCTCAACTCTGATCCTTCCTCATCCTCCTGGTTCAATTGACGTACGCTGTGAACGCCGTACTGGTTTTCCTTTCGGCCGTTCACTAAGATCTGACGTTTATGTCCACCTTTGCACGATTTCGCCCGTTTCTCACACCCTATCTCGGGCGCATGGTGCTTGCCACTGTGTTGGTGATGGCCGTGGCCGCCATCAACCTGGCGTTACTCCGTCTGGCCGGCGCGTTGTGGGATGTCATCACCGTTCAGCACGATGGCGCCAGGATGAACGAACTTATTCTCCTCTTTCTCAGCCTCGTGTTCCTGCAGGGGTTCTGCTCCATGGGTCACAGTTATGTGACCGCGTCGGTCTCTCAACGTATCGTCGCCGATTTTCGCCGGCATCTTTTCGCTCATCTGCACACGCTTTCAGTTAGTTTTTTTGCCAGGCGGAGGACCGGCGAGCTTCTATCACGGCTCATGAACGACGTCACCGTCATTCAATCGGTGGTGACGGAAACTCCAATCGACTCGGCCAAACAGCTCGTGACATTCGTGGGCGGCATTACGTTCCTCCTCGCGATGAATTGGCGCCTTTGTCTGTTGATTCTCGTGCTGCTGCCCTTGCTGGTCGTGGTGGCCAAGCTGTTCGGTCGTCGGCTTAAATCGCTTTCCACATCCATTCAAGATCAGACCGCCGCCCTGAGTACGCTTCTTGAAGAAGTCATCTCCGGCATCCGGATTGTCAAGTCTTTCGTCCAAACCCATCGGGAGGAAACACGCTTCGCGCAGCAGGTCGACAAAACGCTCTCGCTCACCATGCGGCGGGCCGGAATTATGGCGGTCTTCATTCCTGTCATCAGTCTGCTGACATTTTCCGCCGCGGCAGCCGTCTTATGGTATGGAGGACGTCAGGTGATTGACGGCACGGTTTCGCCTGGTGAATTGTTTGCGTTCGTGCTTTTTGCCGGTATTCTCATCGGTCCGTTCAGCTCCGCCGCGCGTGTGTTTGCGCAGATTCGAGAAGCTCAGGGCGCGACTGAGCGGGTATTTGAAATTCTGGATACCCGGCCCGAGGTCCGGGATGACCCAAACGCCCTTGCGCTTCACACTGTATCGGGACAACTCACCGCGGAGCACGTGAGCTTTGCGTATGATCCACGCCAGGCGGTGTTGATAGATGTGTCGTTCGAAGTGAAACCGGGGGAATGTGTGGCAATTGTGGGTCCGACCGGCGCAGGCAAGACTACCCTGATGAATTTAATTCATCGGTTTTATGATCCGACCGAAGGGCGCCTGACCATCGATGGACGGAGTCTCCGCGAGGTCACGTTGGAGAGTTGGTATAAGCAAATCGCGTTGGTGCCTCAGGAGACCATCCTGTTTGGAGGCACGATTCTCGACAATATCCGGTATGGCAACGGTGACGCCGACGAAGAGGCCGTGAAGGACGCCAGCCGTGCAGCCAATGCTCATGAGTTCATTATGAGCTTCCCGGACGGTTACCACACCTTTGTCGGAGAAAAGGGCATCAATATCTCTGGCGGACAACGCCAGCGTATCGCAATTGCTCGAGCTCTACTAAAAAATCCGCGCATACTCCTGCTCGATGAAGCCACCTCAGCACTGGACAGCGAGTCCGAACGGCTGATTCAGGAAGCGCTCGAACGGCTGATGAGGGGACGCACGACCTTCGTCATCGCCCACCGCTTGACCACCATTCACAGCGCCGAACGGATTCTGGTTTTGGACAAAGGCCGCCTCGTAGAAACGGGAACGCATGACGAGCTAATGGCTCGGCAGGGACTGTATCACTACCTCTACACGGTCCGTGTCGTTGAAGCTCCTTCGAAAACAGCCGGTGTCTAATCGGGCGCAACGTCGAGGATTCGCATGGCTTCACGCCGACAGGCCACTCCCAAGACACGGTCCCCATTGACAGCGGAGCAGCAACGTCTTCAACAGGATGCCCGGCGCGAACAGCATTGGAAACGCTGGGGTCCCTATCTAAGCGAGCGCGCATGGGCAACCGTTCGCGAAGACTACAGCGCTGCGGGAAATGCCTGGGAGGCATTCCCTCATGAGCATGCGCGTTCACGCGCCTATCGCTGGAATGAGGACGGTCTTGCCGGGCTCTCTGACCGCCACCAGTATCTTTGCTTCGCCTTGGCATTGTGGAACGGCCAGGATCACCTGCTGAAAGAACGACTCTTCGGTGTAACCGGCCATGAGGGCAATCACGGGGAGGACGTGAAAGAGTATTACTTTTACCTCGATTCCACCCCGACACATTCCTATATGAAATGGCTTTACAAGTACCCGCAAACTGCGTTTCCGTACGCTCGGCTGGTCGAAGAGAACCGTCGCCGGAGTCGTCTCGACCCCGAGTTTGAGCTGGTCGACACCGGCTGCTTCGATGAACACCGATACTTTGATGTGTTTGTGGAGTATGCGAAGGCCTCGCCCGAAGACATTTACATTCGCGTGCAGGCCGTCAATCGGGGACCTGACACAGCAGAACTGACCGTACTTCCCACCGTCTGGTACCGCAACACGTGGTCTTGGGGCTCCGACATCAGACGTCCGCGCTTTCACGTCGGCCAGCCGGTCGACGGCGCGAACGTCATCGAAACCGTGCACGACTATTATGGGTTACGCCGCTTGGTGTGCGAGGAGCAGCCGACGCTGCTGTTCACGGAAAACGAGACGAACAGCAAACGTCTCTATGGCGACGACGAAGGACCGCGCTACGCGAAGGACGCGTTTCACGACTATGTCGTCAACGGTCAGAAGGCGGCGGTCAATCCCGATCAGGTCGGCAGCAAAGCCGCGGCCCACTATGTACTGACGCTGCCTCCTGGCGCCACCGCGACCTTGCGGCTGCGGTTCACCAATGAAGAGGAGATAAAGGCGTTTTCACGGCGGACATTCGATGCCGTCTTCACCGCCCGAATCCGTGAGGCCAATGAATTTTACAAGCGGCTCGCTCCAAGTCGCCTGTCTGCCGACACCCGCCGGATTCAACGGCAAGCCTTCGCCGGACTGCTTTGGAGCAAGCAGTTCTACCACTATGACGTGAGCCGATGGCTCAAAGGCGATAGCGTTGGACCCGAGCCTCCACCGGAGCGGCGGCATGGTCGCAATGCCGAATGGACGCACCTCTACAACGCGGACGTGCTATCCATGCCGGACACCTGGGAATATCCGTGGTACGCAGCGTGGGACCTCGCCTTTCATTGCATTCCGCTCGCACTCGTTGATCCGACATTCGCGAAGGAACAGCTCGTGCTGATGCTGCGGGAGTGGTACATGCATCCCAATGGGCAAATTCCGGCTTATGAGTGGGCGTTCAGCGACGTTAACCCGCCAGTGCATGCCTGGGCGGCTTGGCGCGTCTACAAAATCGAACAAAAACGCACAGGGTCCGGCGACCGCGTCTTTTTGGAGCGCGTCTTTCACAAGCTGCTCTTGAACTTCACGTGGTGGGTGAACCGGAAAGATAGGGAGGGCATGAATATTTTTGAAGGCGGCTTTCTCGGCCTGGACAATATCGGCGTCTTCGACCGAAGCGCGCCTCTTCCCTCAGGCGGTCGCCTCGAGCAGTCCGATGCCACCAGTTGGATGGGCATGTACTGCCTGAACATGCTCACGATGGCACTCGAGTTGGCGCGCGACAACCGGGCGTACGAGGATGTCGCCAGCAAGTTCTTCGAACATTTCGTGTACATCTGTCGTGCCGTGAACAACATCGGCGGTAAACATATCGAACTGTGGGATCGCAATGATGGGTTTTTCTACGACGTCCTGCATCTGCCCAATGGCGACACGACCCACATGAAAGTCCGCTCCATCGTGGGGTTGATTCCCTTATTCGCTGTGGAAACGCTCGAATCGAACCTCATTGATCGCTTGCCGCGCTTCAAACATCGGATGCAATGGTTTATGGAAAACCGCCCGGAATTCGCGCAGCACGTGGAAACGCAGAGCTACGACGGTGGCATCAGGCGCTTCCTCTCGCTCGTCAATCGTCATCGTCTTCGCTCGGTCATGCGCTATCTCCTCGATGAGGACGAGTTCTTGTCCCCCTACGGCGTTCGCGCTCTCTCTCGCTATCATAAGGATCATCCCTATGTGCTCAACCTCATGGGACTTGAGCACCGCGTCGATTACGAGCCGGCAGAGTCACGCACACCGCATTTCGGAGGTAATTCCAACTGGCGTGGGCCGGTCTGGTTTCCGGTCAACTATCTCCTGATCGAATCTCTGCAAAAATTTCATTACTTCCTCGGCGATCACTACAAGGTCGAATATCCAGTTGGCTCCGGGCAGCAGGTCACCTTGTGGCAGGTGGCGACGGAGCTCTCCCGGCGGCTCATCGGGATGTTTCTTCGCGACGGAAAAGGACGGCGGCCGGTGTTCGGCGGTACGGAACTGTTCCAACGGGATCCGCACTGGCGGGATCATGTGCTCTTCTATGAGTATTTTCACGGGGACAACGGCGCCGGCATCGGCGCAAGCCATCAGACCGGCTGGACGGGTTTAGTCGCCAAACTTATCCAGCAATCGGGAGAATAGTGGTCTCTTTACTTCCCACAGAGCGACACGCTACCCTTGCACCGCTGTTCCAGCCTCAGTCCTATACAGGCGTTGGTGTGTATGCGGATGCCATGTTTGTTGACTTCTGTTTTCCACACACAGTACCTCATAGCACACCCTCGCTGCACACCCTGGGAGGAGATTGCCATGCGACACCTGTTTGTAGCCCTGATCGGCCTTGCCGCTTTGACTACCTGGCTGCCTGCGCAGGCAGCTCCAATGAATCGCCCGCAGGCGGAATATTCGGCCGATGCAACGGTTGAAAATGAAGAAGGCACGACGACGCAGAAGATCTTTGTGACACCGACCAAAGAACGCAAAGAAATGTTGACAGGGTCAGGCGAAGGGGCGGTTCAGATCTTTCGGTATGACAACAAAGTCATGTGGATGCTCATGCCCTCCGAGAACATGTACATGGAATATTCGATCGGAGGAGGTCCCTCGAAAGGAACTGATACGTCGCAATGGACCTACGAAGACACGGCGATGGGGGAAGAAACATTGAACGGCGTCAGGGTGACGAAGTACAAGACCATCGCGACCAGCACGGATGGCAAAAAATACGGCGGCTTTTCCTGGCGGACAAGAGAGGGGATCAACGTCAAACAGGATCTCCTGTACAAGGAAGGCAACGAAAAGAAACGAATGTTGACCGAACTCAGCAACCTCCAGGTCGGCAGACAAGATCCGATGCTCTTTGAGATTCCTGATGGGTTCACGAAATTTGACATGGCCGGCATGATGGGCGGTATGGGCATGGGCCGTCCTGGTCAGCCGATGGGTCGTCCAGACATGACCGGAACACCTCCCCCCAGCACCAGGAAATCGGGCTCGAGGCCCGAGGTGGTGACGCCACAAGACACTCCCACGCCGGAACCCGAAGCGCCGGCCGAATCAGGGGTGGACAAAGCCACCAATTTCATGAAGGGCTTGTTCGGTCACTAAGCGACCAACGGCATGAACAGGCGGTTGCTCGGCGGATCCCTCTTGGTTGTTTTGGCCATGGTGGCACAGGGAGTGTGGCCTGTCACCGGCCTCGCGGTAAACTCTCTTTCCACTTTCCCGGAGCGGCCGCTCGTTAAAGCATCCGCCCTGTATCTGATTGAGCTTCAATCCGGGCGCGTCCTCTTGGAGAATAACGCCACCCGCCGCCTTCCACCCGCCAGCCTCACGAAAATCATGACTGCGCTCATCACGTTGGAATCGGCGCCACTTCAAGAAGTCGTGAAAATTGACAAGCGAGCGGTTGTGCATCATTCGTCATACCACTTCCAGTCTGGGGAGGAATTTTTATTGCGTGATCTGGTAACCGCCATGCTGGTGGCGAGCGCCAATGACGCGTGCGAAGCGGTTGCCTGGCATATCGGCGGCGATAACAAACGGTTCGTCGCGATGATGAACGAACGCGCCCGCACGATGGGGCTGACGAACACGCATTTTGCCAACCCATGCGGCTTCGATGCCCCTGGGCACTATTCGACGGCGGCCGATCTCGCGAAGTTAACCGAGCAGGCGCTGCAACAGCCGTTTTTCTCCATGATGGTCCGGACGCTGGCCCGCGACATCAGCACCGTTGATGGCGGGCGTCAGATTGTGCTTCACAGCACCAACGAACTGCTGGTCGATCCGGACGTGAACGGCGTGAAAACTGGCTATACGAGTAAAGCGGGTCGGTGTCTCATCGCGAGCATGTTTAAGAATGGACACCGCCTGCTCCTGGTTGGGTTGAATCTGATGGACCGATGGACACAGGCCACGAGCTTGCTTCACTACGGTCATGCGGTTCTTCAAGAACCGAACGGTTGAGGCAGACCCCGCCGGACTACTGGCGCCCGACATGGCGGAGATACGCATCCCGGAGATTCTGTTGGGCGAGGATAAAATTTGGATCGAGTCTGGCCGCCGTCCGAAATTCTTCGATGGCGCGATCCCAATCGCCATGCATGGCATGGGCATAGCCCAGGTTATTGTGCGGCCTCGCCTTGTTCGGAGATTTCCGAACGGCATCCGACCAGAGCAGCAGCCGGTCTTGATAGAGCACATTCCGCTGGTCTGTAAAGAAACAGAGAACAAGGGCCAAGCCTGTTGCCAAAGCGGCGGATCCAAGTTGAACAACGGCCGGTTGTTGTTTCTTTCTCGTCATCCATTGCTTGGCGTATGACGCAGTCGCGACGCATGCGAGCAGCAACCCGATCGCAGGCAAATAGAGGTTCCGTTCGCTCAAGAGATCATTCCGCGCAATGACACTCGTTGGCAGCAACTGTATGAAGTACCAGGCCAAGCCGAAGCTCACGATAGGAAGTCGATGCGCCAGCAGAATTGAGGCTGCCACTGAACCGGCAAGGAGCGCGAGGTCCAACGGTAATGGCCACTGCGTCGGCGAGTGGAGCACCGGCAGATCATGATCGAAACTTTGGTTCCAGGGAGTGAAAAGTACATAAACGGAATAGGCGATGACATGGAGTTGGCTCAGAACGTTGTCCCAGAATGGCCGAATGGTGAGGCTGAATTGCGCGAGTGCACTATAGCGAGGGTGGCGCAAGGCCCATCCCGCCGCGAGGATCAGAACGATCCAAAACGGCCCCTGGGCCAGCATGGCGCTGCGAAGGGAAGCACCTTTGACTCTTCGAACAAGGACGTCCCACAGCGGAAGTATGAGGGGCAGCGTCACGGCTGTTTCCTTGGAGCCGATTGAAAGGATCCATGCGCCCAAGGCCGCCCACATACAGACCGGGCGGCCGCTGGCCGGGACGTCCCACGCCCGGACGTAGAGCCAGAGTGCGAGGAGATAGAAGAATGCCATGAGGCCCGAGGCCCTGCCGGAGATATACGTGACCGTCTCTGTTGCGATCGGGTGGATCGCGAAGATCAGCGCCGTCCAGAAGGGAATCGTTGCGCCATCTTCCACGGCCATCTTGAGGATCGCGTAGACGAGAGTCGTTGAACCGACGTGCAGGAGAATATTCAGTGCATGATAGCCAGCGGGCTCGAACCCATACAACAAGCGATCCACCAGGAAGGACGCGTACAAGACGGGACGCACCATGTGATCCAGGTGGCTGGTGAAGGTGTGCCAGTCGGATAGATACGGATTGTCGAGAATGGTGAGCGAGTCGTCGTAGTGAAAATCCCCGTGGAAGGCTCTGGTATAGACAATCAGCGCGGCAGTGCAAAACGCCACGGGCGCCAGAAAGGCGCGGACATTGGTCCTCACAGACACCGTTATACTGCATCATGTTGACTGAGTATAGGAGGGACTATGGCACGTTTGCGGATGCTTCTCTCTGCAGTCTCACTCTCACTGTCCATCACCATGCTCCTATGGCCCGCGGCTGGCTCTGGGGCCGCAAAATCGTGCGCGGAGAACATGCATGAGATCTATAAGCAGGTAGAAACCTTAGACCTCCATGACCACTTAACGAACGAAGCAAAAAAGGCCTCGGTTCGCGGGAAGGCTCAGGAATACATCAACGATACCCTGCCGGCATTCAAAGCGGCCTGCCCGACGGAAGCGAAGAGCATCACAGATCTCGAGAATGGGAATTATCTCAAGAAGCTGGCGGCGATACGTGAGAAACGAAAAAAGGCGCTTCGTCATGTTAAGGCAAGTGCCAGCTTCACCGGCACGGCTGGTCAAGATGAGGACTTGGAAGACTTGGAAGTCCAGCGGTAGAGGATTGAGGGGAGATCAGTACCGCTCTTGTAATCGACTAGATCTGAGGAGGATACGTATGAGGCCAGGTCAAGCCCGTTTGGTCATCATGACAGGCTTAGTCATAGCACTGGGCATTACTTCCCACGCTTCTCGACTTTGGGCAGCATCGCCACCGGCCGCTGGCCAGCAACCAGCAACGGCCGCTTCCGCACCAATTGATGACCGGGAAGATCAGATAGTAGCGAACTATTTAAAGGACTGTGGGGGCACGGCGCCGAAGAATGTCAATTGCGACAAACTGAGAAACGATTTCGTTGCGATCTTGCAGGAAGATTTATTGACATTGGGGTCGACGGCCGATCGCCAATACCTCCCCGATATTGTGCGAATGTTTCGTAAAAGACCTGAGGTCGAATTGCGGATCGCCGCGGCGCACGCAATCGGCATGATTGGGCCGCAGGACAGTGACGTGGGCATGCTCATTCCATTGACCAACGATCCGGTGCCGGATGTCAGGCATGCGGTCTCCAATATGCTCACCCAAGGAAAGGGTAACACCATCGGCTTGCTGAAACAGCGGGCTCTGCCCATGCGCAATGGCCGAACCGTTGAAAAGCGGGAAGATGCTGCGAAGTTTTCAATGCCGGTGGCGCCTGACAGTGTCTATCTGTTTGACTCCAGCGACGCGACGAAGGGGCGTCTCTCCTATGTCACCAAAGGCAAGAGCGACCCCAGCGCCTTTTTTAAAGGCAAAGCCAAGAAAGGACCCTACAGATGGGAGGAGTTCCGCCAACTGTATCGCTATCAGCTACAAGATGAAGAAGAATCCCTCAATCACGCACAGCAGGCTGCGGCAAAGCAGCTAGAAAACCAGAAGCCTCCTGACCCAACCAACGTACAAGCGTTTACGGAGTACATGCAAAAAATTCAATCGGTGAACATGCAAGGAAGTACAGCCAGGTTGTACTTCGATGCCTATCAACCCAGTTTCTATGGTACGCCCACGGTCTATGTCTTGGAGGAACGACAGATCGGCCAACGCAGTTATCCGACACGGTATGTCGTGCTCTATCAGGACCTGGCTTTCAAGCGGCCGGGGTACCGGCTGGGCTGGACTACGGTACCGGACGATGCGCTCAAGGCGGCACAGGTCGCCTCTCTGAAAGAGCAAAGGGAGGAAGAGGCACACCAGGCGGCAAGCAAGAGAGAGGAAGAGGCAGCGAAAAAGCGGGAAGCAGAGTTGGAGTCGCTAACGAAGAAGAAAGACGCGGCGGAGAAGAAACAGTTTAAGAAGGGCCAGTCAGATCTCGAGAAAGAACTCGGTTTTTGAGACGAACTGGGCTCGGAGAATAGTCATGATCCATTCGTTTAAGATCACGCTCGCCATACCAGTGGCTTTCGCTTTCGGGCTGCTGCTGGCACCGGTGGCGGGAGAGGCCCAGAATCTGGCCGACCGCGACACCGAAGAGGTGGCCGACTATGTGCTGACCGAAGCAGCCTTGGCCACCTACCGGTAAGCCCTGGCCAGGGTCAGCTACTGTAATCCAGGCACCGACTTACGGTTGGCTGTCCCCTGCAGATCCATATCCAGCACCACAGGACTATCCGGATTCTTCGCATCCAACCGACCCGGCATTCGATCGACCATGAGCTTGGTCAACGGCACGGCGGCAATGTAGGGCATTTTGTCTGAACCATTGGAGCTCAGAGAAATCCGAATATGATGAGGCCGGTTCTCCGCGGTGATCTGCGGAATGAGAGCCTTGTCGATGAACCCCACAACCATGCCGCTGCCGTCGGCAAGTTTATGGATCTCATAGGCGTTGGAAGAAGGAGCGTTGCGCTCCAGCATGAGATCAGGACTCTGCGTCACGAGGGCCATACCGAGTGGTTGCGGGGCAATAAAGCCGTACGTTCCAATGGGAGCCTGTGAAAACAGCGCATGGGCTGCTGTTAGTTCAGTCACGCCGTTCTTCACTCGCAATTGTTTCCGGAGTTCCTCTTCCGTGCCGGTTCGCTCGATCGCGACCGCCGCCGGGGCGGCCTTAACCATCGGCATCACTTCGGTCTTTCCCGCCCCCTTTGCCGCTAGTGCTGACAAGGCAAACCCGCTCATGCACAATAGTGTCCATGCCATTATTGAGCGCATCTGATAACACCTCCGACAACAGCTGCAGTTTGTACCAGCCTATCTTGCGGCACATTTACTCAGGCGGATTCATTTCCGGATTCCACGCGACTTCCCACAGATGCCCGTCAGGATCCTGGAACGAGCCGGTGTAACCACCCCAAAACGCTGCGTGAGGCGGATCGGTAATCATTGCTCCGGCGCGCTGGGCTTGACCGATGACCGCATCGACTTCCGCTTTGCTGCCGACATTGTGTCCGAG
>Ga0075419_10000112_pt1 | contig 44468 bp, 38 predicted proteins | sample SoiMetdeltSBSDD3_FD_76900 | JGI IMG/M metagenome (GOLD analysis project Ga0075419, IMG submission 76900) | Bulk soil microbial communities from a Populus tree surrounding site in Tennessee, USA - Soil MetaG P. deltoides SBSDD3 | ecosystem: Environmental > Terrestrial > Soil > Tree plantation... | reverse complement strand
GCGACCCGGGCGGTGACGAGGCGTTCCAGCTCGGCGAGTTCCGCCCCGGCGTGCGACACCGCCTCCTCCTCCCTGTCCACGTCCTTGCCTAACACGACCGTGAGGTCATCCGTACGACATTCGATGCGGGTCGAATCCTCCCCGCCGTCAGGCAACGCGATTCCGCGGAATCGCCGCACGTTTCCGCGGAAACGTCACCCGGCGAGCAGCACTCTGGCGCGAAAGACAGGTTGGTGAAGACGGAGCCTGGCTGGGCGGCAAATGCTGGTCGAACGACGGCTCGGCCGCAGGCTTGTTCTACCAGAACCCAGCCGGTGTCCGACGTTACGGCAGCCGAGCCGCCGCAACGCCGGACATAAGGCGTTACATGCCGGGGATGGGGACCAGCTCGTAGACGTCGATGGCGAAGCGGCCCTTGCCCTCGGAAAGGAACGGGTGGTCGGTGGCGAGACCCTTGGCTGCGTCCAAGCTGTCGGCCTCGACGATGCTGTAGCCGTTCAGGTCGCCGGGTTCGCCGGCCGAGCCGTCGTCGGAGACCGCAGCCCCGGCACCGAATGGCAAACCGACGTCCACCATGGCGGAGCCGACACCCTCGATCCACTTGTTCCAGGCGGCCAGTTGCTCGGCGCCCTGTTCCTCGGTCATCTGCTCCATCGGCGTCACCGGACCGCGGTAGAGGTAGATGTACTTGCTCATGACGGACTCCTCTCAGGGGATCCGGGGAGTCGCCGTTGAGTTGCCGGCCCCCCGGCGGAACGTCAGGCACGTTCCACGCTACTGACGAACGGCCGCGGCCGGAATCGACAGCCCGGACTCGGTTCGTGATGTAGTGGGCGGGTGACTGAGTGCATCCCGAGCACGCCGGAAACGATCTTCACCTACGGCGCTCCGCAGCTGAAGTTCGGCAACGGAGCCTCCGACGAGATCGGTTACGACCTGGCCCAGTACGGCGTCCGGCGGGCGCTGGTGGTCACCGACCCAGGGGTGGCGGCGATCGGTCATCCGCAGCGGATCGCGGAGCAGATGGGGCGGTTCGGGATCGAGGCGGCTGTGTTCGACCGGGTCCACGTCGAACCGACTGATGAGAGCATGCGGCTGGCGGTCGAGTACGGGCGCGGGACCGGGCCGTGGGACGCGTTCGTCGCGGTCGGCGGCGGGTCGAGCATCGACACCGCGAAGGCGATCAACTTGCTCACCACGAACGACGGCGACCTGATGGAGTACGTGAACGCGCCGGTCGGCGTGGGCCGGGCGCCGGAGCATCCGCTGAAGCCGCTGGTCGCGGTGCCGACCACCACCGGGACCGGCGCCGAGAGTACGACGGTGTGCATCCTCGACGTGCTCGCGCTCAAGGTGAAGACCGGGATCAGCCATGCCCGGCTGCGCCCGACCCTCGCTGTGGTCGACCCGGACCTCACCTTCAGCCAGCCCGCGGGCGTCACCGCGTCGGCGGGGATGGACATCCTGTGCCACGCGCTGGAGAGCTACACCGCGCGGCCCTACACGTCGTACGAACGGAAGACTCCGGACCAGCGGGTGCCGTACTGCGGCTCGAACCCGATCTCCGATCTGTGGGCCGAGCAGGCGATGGCGCTGCTCGCCCGCTCGTTCCGGACCGCGGTGCGCGACGGGTCCGACCGGCAGGCCAGGCACGACATGGCGCTGGCCGCGACCGTCGCCGGGATGGGGTTCGGCAACGCCGGGGTGCACATCCCGCACGCGAACGGGTACCCGATCGCCGGCCGGGTGAAGGACTTCCGGCCGAAGGACTACGCCGTGGACGAGCCGATGGTGCCCCACGGCATGTCGGTCTCGCTGACCGCGCCGGAGGCGTTCCGGTTCACCTTCGACGCCTCACCCGAGCGGCACCTGCGCGCCGCCCAGCTGCTCGAGCCCGACGCCGACCGTCCTCGCGACGACGCCGACCTGCTACCGGGCGTGCTCACCCGGCTGATGAACGACATCGGTATCCCGAACGGGATCGGCGCCGTGGGGTACGACGAGTCCGAGGTCGACGACCTGGTCGAGGGATCGCTCAAGCAGCAGCGCCTGCTCACGACCTCGCCGCGTCCTGTCGACGCGGACGCCCTCGCGGGAATCTTCCGGCGGTCCGTCGAGCTCTGGTGACGTACACGACCGGTCCAGTCCAGTGCTCCTGAACTGGACCTTCTGACGGTCCGGTCGCGCACCTAGCGTTGCCGGTATGACCGCCGACTGCGAGCCCGCACCGACTGTCGCCACCCGGATCATCAGCCCGTCGTTCGTCCGGTTGCTGCTCGCCTGTGCCGGGTCGGGGATCAGCTTCTACCTGCTGCTGTCCGTCGTACCGCTGTACGTCGGGTCGGCCGCGGCGGCGGGTCTCACCACGGGCGTGATGCTGCTGGCCACCGTGCTCACCGAGTTCGCGATGCCGGCGCTGACCGCCCGGCTCGGCTACCGCATGCTGGTCGCGCTCGGTCTGGTGCTGCTCGGCGCGCCGGCCGCGATGCTCGCGATCTCGCCGGCGCTGCCGCTGGTGCTCGCGGTGTGCGTCGCGCGTGGAGCGGGACTGGCCGTGATGGTGGTCGCGGGGACGGCGCTGGTCGCCGAGCTGGTGCCGGCGGACCGGCGCGGTGAGGGGCTCGGCGTGTACGGCGTGGCCGTCGGGGTGCCGGCGGTGCTGGGCCTGCCGCTCGGTGTGTACCTGAGTGCCCGGGCCGGCTTCGACACGGTCTTCCTGCTGGCCGCGGTGGTCGGACTTGCCGGACTCGCCGCGGTGTCGGGGCTGCCCGGCCGGCGCACGACGACGCCTGGACCGGGCGAACCGTCCGGCCTGCTGCGCGGGCTCGGCGACAGCGGGCTACTGTCGCCGGCCGCCGTGTTCGGCGCCGTGACGCTGGCGGCCGGCGTGGTCGTCACGTTCCTGCCGCTCGCGGTGCCGGCCGAACGGCGCGGACTGGTCGCGGTCGCGCTGTTGATCCAGGCGCTGCTCGCGCCGGTCGCGCGCTGGGTGGCCGGACGGTACGGCGACCGGCGCGGGTACGGCGCACTGCTGGTGCCGTCCGTCGCGCTGACCGCCCTCGGTGTCGCCGCGCTGACCCGGTTCGACAGCTCGGCCGCCGTCGTCGGCGGGATGGTTGCGTTCGGCATCGGTTTCGGCGCAGCGCAGTGTGTGACGCTGGCGGTGATGTTCTCCCGTGCCCCGGCCGGTAGCCACGACCGGGTGAGTGCGCTGTGGAACCTCGCGTACGACCTCGGCATGGGTGTCGGCGCAGCCGGCTTCGGCATCCTGGTGGCGGCAACCGGCTACCCCGGCGCCTTCGCCGTCACCGCTCTGGTCCTGGTCGCCGCCCTGGTCCCGGCCTGGCGCGATCACTCATCAGGCGTGCGTGTGACGTAGTCGGAGGTGGTCGGTCGTCCCACCCGAGGGCCTGGCCGAAGGACTTCCGGACCTGGTCGAGACAGTCCCGAGCCGGGCGCAGTGCGCCGGTCTGGTGCCGAAGAGCTGACGCCCAGTCCGGCGGTTCGCGACCGTCGAAGTCGTAGCGGGCGAGCCGGCGCCCGGTTGATCGCCGGAAGATCTCTGCCGCTTCGCGATTCAGAGCATCGATGGTCGCCAGACCCGCTAGATCGAACAGGTCGCGGGCAGCGTGCCGATCCGTCCATGCCAGTGTCTTCATCGCCGCGAACCCGGCGGGTGTCGGCACGCGCATCGTGATCCCGGGCAGGTCTTGGTACCGATCGACGAGCTGGCGCCGCTCGATCGGAAAGTGCGTCCAGCCCTGTTCGGCCGCATCCAGGAGCTGGAGGCGGACGACCAGACCGTCCGGGGTGACGACGCGCGCAGGATCTACGGCGCGGACGGCTGTCGGTGCCGGAGACCAGGAGGTGCCGGGAAACTCGCGGCGCAATCGGCGGGGGAGCGTCGACTCGATCGTGGCCGCAACCCTGGCTCGCCCGACCACGAAGAGGTCGATGTCCTCCGACAGTCTGCCCGTCGGAAGGTGCGTCCACGTCAGCGCTGTACCGCCGAAGAAGACCAGGGAGGGCTCGTCGAGCGTGGCGAGCGCGGCGAGCATGTGTCCGATCAGGTGGTCGCGCCGCACCTGCTGCTCGGCGACGCCGAATGTCGCACCGACCTCCGCGAGGTCCTCTGGCTCAAGCATCGTGCAACTTCCTGGCTCGGTCCGCGGCGGCGCGTTTGCGTTGCCGCGCTGCTAGCTCCTCGACGAGTTCCCAGTCGGCCGCTTGTCCGAGCGCACGGAGGGTCTCCTCGACCTGCTGCGGATCCTCGATCGCCAGCGTCGGACGATGGGCGATGTCGAGTAAGGTCTGCTCGGTCGTCGTGATCCACCCTGGTCCGAGCTCGGTCTCGACGCGCTGCAGGTCGAGCGTTGTCAGATCGCGCTTGACGAACATGACCCGGCCGCCGAGGACGTCTCGCTGCGGCCGTTGCTTGCCGACCGCAACGACAGCCACCGCGAGTTCGCGCGGGACGACGCCGAGCAGCCGAGCAGCGCTCATGTGCATCAGCACCGCGCCGTCGATACCGTAGTCCGCCTGAGCGATGCCGAGCGCCGCAGCATGCAGGTCAGGACGCCAGCGCCGGTCGCCGGCTCGGTGCTGCGGCACTCGCGCGTAGTACGCGGGTGCCAGACGTACCAGGAGGCCGGCGTCGGTGAGCCGACGGAACTCGGGCCGCGGCTGGGCGTAGATTCCGGCCGCGTCGGCCGGCCGTACTACGCCCCGCGTCCGGCGTGCCAGCTCGGTCGGTAGTCCTGTCGCCATCGATATCACCTCCGTTGGCTGGGACCCAACGCTCATTATAGCGATGTCTTCATCCCTCGCCGGGTTCGACCGCTGCTGCCGTCAGACGGCGCCATACAGACGGTAGAGGCTGTCCTTGAGTGCGGCGACGGCCTCATCGGCCGTCATCCGGCCCGCGGTGACGGCCTGACCCGCGGAGTGGCCGAGCGCGACTGTGGCGGAGAGCAACCAGCCGGGCGAGAGGCTCGCATCGAACTCGCCGGCGCGCTGGCCGCGACGTACCAGACGTTCCAGCCGGTCCAGCACCGGTGCGTGGGCCGAGCCACGGTCCTGGTCGGCAGCCGCGCCGGCGGTCAGCAGTATCGGGTAGCGCTCGAAAGTCTGCCAGCTCGCGTCGATCAGCCGACTCAGGGCGTCGGGCGCGGAGCCGCTGTCGAGTTCGGCGGCATCGATCGCGGCCAGGGCGTCGGCGGTCACGCGTTCGACGGCGGCGTCGAGCAGCGCCTCGCGCGAGGGAAAGTGCGCATAGACCGTCTGCCGGGTCACGCCCGCGACGGCAGCGACCTCTTCGACGCGGGCGTGAGGCCGTTCGGACAGCACGCTCATCGCCGCGTCGAGAATCCTGGTCCGGCTCTGCTCGGCGTCCGACCGGCGCCGGCGGCCGGTCCGGGAGACGCTGATCTCTGACACAGTTGTCAACTGTAGTGGAAATCCTTATCTTTGACGTAGATGTCAGAGATAAGGAGACGACTATGCCGACACCAGGGGAAGACCTGACCGGATACCTGGAGTCTTACCCGCGCGAGATGGCCTTCGCGGATGATCCGGTTGCGGTGCTGGACCGGTACCACACACCGGACTACACCTGTTACAACGACGGCGCCCGGCTCGATCGGGCGGCCCTGCTCGCACATGTCCAGCCCATCCGTCGGCGCGGCATCACGGCCGTCCGGGTCGAGGTTCAGGACGCGATGGTGCAGGGCGACCAGGCCGCAGCCCGGTACACGCTGATCGCCGAGACGCGGAAAGGCAGGACGCTCACGACGGAGGTCTACCTGTTCGGCCGGCTCGCCCCGGACGGCCGGCTCACCAGGGTCGACCAGATCACCCGGATCCCGTAGAACCGGGTCCCGCTCGAGCCGCTGGTCGCCTAGAGTCGGCAGCACGGTGGACGCGACACGTGAGGTGGCGAACATGACTGGGCAGCTGGTGGAGGAGGACTTCACTCGACTCACCGATCCGTACCGGCGCGAGCTGATGGCGCACTGCTACCGGATGCTCGGCTCGGTGCACGACGCCGAGGACCTGGTGCAGGAGACGTACCTGCGCGCCTGGCGGGCGTACGACGACTTCGAGGGCCGCTCGTCGATGCGGACCTGGCTGTACCGGATCGCGACCAACTCGTGCCTGAACGCGCTGGAGAGCCGGCAGCGCCGGCCGCTGCCGACCGGGCTCGGCGGACCGAGCGACGCACCCGAGGGCGACCTGGCGCAGCGGAACGAGGTCACCTGGCTGGAGCCGGTGCCGGACGCGATGTTCGCCGGCGACGCCTCGGACCCGGCCACGGTGGTCGCCGAGCGGGAGAGCGTGCGGCTGGCGTTCATCGCGGCCCTGCAGCACCTGCCGCCGCGGCAGCGGGCGGTACTGATCCTGCGTGACGTGCTGAAGTGGAAGGCCGCCGAGGTCGCGGACCTGGTCGGCATCTCGACGGCCGCGGTGAACAGTGCGCTGCAGCGGGCCCGGGCCCAGCTCGATGAGGTGACGCCGAGCCAGGAGGAGGTCGTCGAGCCGACCGAGGCCGAGAAGCGGGAGATGCTCGACCGCTGGGTCAAGGCATTCGAGGCGTACGACGTCGACCAGATCGTCACGCTGTTCACCGAGGACGTGGTCTGGGAGATGCCGCCGTTCGCGGCCTGGTTCAAGGGCCCGAAGAACGTCGGCCGGCTGATCAGGTTCGCCTGCCCGGCGAAGGGACCGGGCGACCAGGTCATGGTTCCGGTGGAGGCGAACGGTCAGCCCGGGTTCGCGCTCTACATGCGCGACCCGCTGACCAAGGTGCACCGCGCGTTCCAGATCCAGGTTCTTACGTTGACGGCTGCCGGTGTGGCACACGCGGTGGTGTTCTTCGACCTCAGCCTGTTCGACGCGTTCGGGCTGCCGCAGCTGCTCTCGGACCTGGCCGACAGCCAGCCGCCGCAACCCGCCACGGTCGACGAGCGGCGTCGCTAGAGGTCGAGCTCGCGGATGAGGCCCTTGGAGAGGGTGCTCGCGTAGGTGCGGGTGATGTGGTGCGTGTCGCTGTACACGACCACGTTGCGCACGACGATCGGGCACATCTTGTCGTCGCAGAACCACGGCTGCACGTTCACCCAGCGGGCGCCGGCCTTCTTCGCGGCGTTCTGCCAGTCGCGGTTGCGCTCCGCGGTGAGACCATCGACCGGTAGCGCGCACGAACCCATGGTGGCCCGGCGGGTGGCCAGGCAGTCCTCGGGTTCCTTCGGCAGGTTCGTGATGCCGCCGAGCACATACACGTCCGGCGCCAGGTCGGTGAGCGTGTCCAGGGTGCGCTGTACGGCACCGTCGAACACCGGCTTGCTGTCCTTGACCGAGACTCGCTGGCCGGTGTCCGGATCCGTGAACGCCTGGTTCAGCCAGCCGGTGGTGATGATCCGGTCCGGCTGCACCTTGCGGATCTGCTCGTACGCCCACGTCCGGTAGTCGTCGCACTCGGTGTAGGGGTCGAGCCGGTCCGTCCGCCACATCGTCGCGTCACCGGGGAAGCAGCCGGTCTTGATGAACGGCACAAGCTTCCAGCCGCGGGCCTGCGCGGTCTTCAGCATCGGCTCCATCCACATGCCGACGTGCGAGTCGCCGAACAACACGATGGTCCGCTTCGCCTTCGCGTCGCCCATCGCGCAGATGTCGTGCTTGGTCGCCGCGGTCTGGGCCCAGCACCTGTTCGGCAGCCGCCAGTTGTCCGCCTTGAGCTCGCCGGGGAACGGTTTCAGGCCGGGTGGCAGCCGGTAGTCGGCGCGGGCCAGCTCCGCGGCGAAGCCGACCTCGTTGACCGTCGGGTCCTTGCTCTTCTGCACCGTTTCCGGCTCGGGGTCGACCTTCGGCCTGACGTACGGGACGTTCGCGGACGCCTCCCGGCCGAACTGTGTCTCCACCACGATCACCGAGGCCATCACCACGGCGACCGCCGCGGGCCACATCACCAGTGCCTTCACCCGGCTGCGGGACAGGCCCTTCGCGCGTCGTACCGGGGTCTCGACGAACTTGTAGCTGAGCCAGGACACGATGATCGCGGCGATCACAAGCAGCGCACGCTCGCGCACGCGCAGGTCCCGGTCCAGGTACATCGCCGGCATCGTCAGGAACGGCCAATGCCACAGGTAGAGCGAGTACGAGATGTCGCCGAACCACCGCATCGGGCCGCGGTCCAGCACCAGCGCAGCGCCGTACCGGGGTCCCTCGATACCGCCGGCCAGCACCAGCGCCGTACCGACGACCGGTATCGCCGCGTGGTACCCGGGGAACGGGGTCGCGCCGGAGAACGTGAGTGCCGCACAGGCGATCATCACCAGTCCGACCCAGGACGCGACGAACTTCACCTGCGCCGGCCAGCGCCCCACCCAGATGGTGCAGAGCGCGAGCAACGCGCCGATGCCGAGCTCCCAGCCCCGAGTCAGCGTCGAGTAGTAGGCCATCGACGGCCCGACCTCGGTGCGCCACACCGACCAGGCCAGCGAGGCGACGCACAGCAGGCCGATCAGTACGGCGACCCGGCGCAGCTTGCGCTCGATCACGACCGGGTCCGGCGTTTCGTCCGCCTTCTGGCGGCGCCGCCGCCGGGACCACAGCGCCAGCGCGATCAAGGGCGGCCAGACCAGGTAGAACTGTTCCTCCACCGCCAGCGACCAGAAGTGCTGCACCGGCGAGACGAACGACGTGTCGGTGGCGAAGTAGTCCGACTTCGACAGCGCCGAGAAGATGTTCGCGGAGAAGAAGGCGGCCCAGGTGACGTGGCTCAGCACCTCGTCGATCCGCACGTAGTTGAACACCTGGGTCGACACGAGTACGACGGCCAGCAGCGTGACCGACGCCGCGGGCAGGATCCGGCGGGCCCGGCGGGCGTAGAAGTCGGCGATCGACACCCGGCCGGTCCGACGCACCTCGCGGACCAGGATCCCGGTGATCAGGAAGCCGGAGATGACGAAGAAGACGTCGACGCCGATGAAACCGCCGACCATCCCGCGGACGTCGGCGTGGGCCGCGACCACCAGCAGCACCGCCACGGCCCGCATGCCCTGGATGTCGCCACGGTGCGGGTTCGCGCCAGTCGCCGTCGGCTGGGAGCGGACGGCAGACCGGTGCTTGGGCGAGAGCATCCGGAAGAGGATACAGGTGACAGAGGTGCAGAACGGACGCGGCCTTCCGCTGTTCGGACCTGTCGTGGTACACCCACAGGGTGGGGGTTGGCGACCGGCTCGCCGAGTACCGCGCGATGCGGGAAGAGGCCGAGCGGATGGTGCTCCCGTTGGCCACCTCGGTCGACGGGCGCCGGTTCGCGTTCCAGGCATCGCTGCACGACCTCACGTTGCAGGCCGGCGGCTATGTCGTGCTGGACGGCGGCCGGCTGGGCCAGATCCTCACCGTGCGGCTCACCACCATGGACAGTGCCGAGCGAGGCGCGTCCGGCAGCAGCGTGCGCATCCGAGCCGCACAGGGCGAGGGCATCATCCTCGACGGCGACTTCCGGCCGTTCCACGACGCGGCGGTCCGGGCGGCGCGCCCGGCGGACGTCGGGGACTGGCTGGAGCGAGTCCGGCCCGGCCGCGCGACGCTGGAGATCGGCGGGCAGCTGCTCGCGGAGGCTGTTCCGGCCCGGCTCGATGCCGGCGGGTTCGACCGGCACACGTTCCTGTGCGGCCAGTCCGGCTCCGGCAAGACCTACTCGCTCGGGCTGATCCTCGAACGGCTGCTGGTGGAGACCGGCCTGCGGCTGGTGATCCTCGACCCGAACTCCGACTACGTCCGGCTCGGTGAGGCCCGGGCAGGTATCGACGGGGACCTCGCGGCGCGCTATGCCGACGTCGCCGGCGAGGTGGCGGTGCGGCGGGCGGACGGTGGCAAGGACCGTATCCGCCTGCGGTTCGGCGAGCTAGACCCGGCGACCCGTGCGGCGCTGCTCCATCTGGACCCGATCGCCGACCGCGAGGAGTACTCCGCGCTCAGCACGCTGCTCGAGCAAAGCGAGCGGGGCCGGGCACTCATCACCGGACTCGATGACCTGCTCACCGCCGACCTGCCCGGCGCGCGCGAGCTCGGCCTGCGCGCGGCCAACCTGGGTGTCCTCGACTGGTCGATCTGGGCACGCGACGACCCGGGGTCGCTGGTCGAGGAGCTCGAGCGCGGCGACACCCGGTGCATGGTCGTGGATCTCGGCTCGCTCGAGACGCAGCAGGAGCAGGCCGTCGTGGCCGAGGCGGTACTCGCCACGCTGTGGCGGCTGCGGGCGCGCCGGGAGCCGGTCCTGGTGGTCATCGACGAGGCACACAACGTCTGCCCGTCCGACCCGGAGGACGCGGTCATCGGACTCGCCGCCCACCACGTGGTCAGGATCGCCGCCGAAGGGCGGAAGTTCGGGCTGTACCTGCTGCTGTCCACCCAGCGTCCGCAGAAGGTCCAGGAGAACGCCCTGTCCCAGTGCGACAACCTGTTGCTGATGCGGATGAACTCCGCCGCGGACCTGGAGTACCTGCGGGCGGTCTTCTCCTTCGTGCCGGACGGCCTGCTCGAGCGCGCGAGCACCTTCCGGCTCGGCGAGGCACTGGTTGCGGGAAAGCTCGTGTCGCACGCAGGCTACGTCCGGTTCGGCGCCCGGCTCGCCGAGGAGGGCGGGGCAGACGTACCCACGTCCTGGGCTGCGGCGGCTGTTGACTTCAAGAAACCTTGAGATTCGACGATCCTCCGCCGTCAGAGGGTCCGGCCGGGCTCGAGCAGGGCGGCCGGATCCGGTGCCGGCGGACGGGTGAGCATCCAGTCGTTGAACTGCTTGCTGAACAGGTACCACTGCCCGTCCGCCCCGAGCCGCAGCTGGGATCGGCCGGCGGTCGCCCGGTTCGCCCGGACCACCACCGGCACCTCGCCGAACACGTCCGCGAACGCCAGCCGCGCCTCGGCCATCGCACCGGCGTCGACCCGGACCGGCTCGCGCGCGACCGCCAGCCCGGCCGCGCCGCCTTCGCGCCAGGCCACCGCCCAGGAGGTCAGCGTGCGCGCCGGCATGTCCGCGAGATGGGCCAGGTGAGCCAGCCCCGCGGTACCGAGCATCCCGGCCGCGCGCCGGGCCAGGTCCTCGTCCCGGGTCAGCCCGAGCCCGCCGTCCCCGTCGCTCGCGGCCAGCTCCCACGCCCGGCGCGCGGCGTCGTCGGCCAGCGCGACCAGCCCGCGCGCGTCGATCCCGGACGCCGCCGGCGGATCCAGCGCGAGCACCCCGGTGGCGCGGCTCGGGCGGGCCGGCGGCAACGGTGGCCGCGGCAGGGCCGGGCGGTCCGCGCGGGCATAGGCCTGCTTCGCCACCACCCCGCTGACCGGCATCGCCGGCGCTGCGGCGTTGCCCGTCGTACGACGCGCGCGCAGCTCCGCAAGCAGGTCTGAGCGGCGCCGCCCACGGAGCAGCAACAGCGCGAACGGGTCATCGTCCAGCGCGTCCGCGACCAGATAGCAGACCGCGGCGGCGTGCTTGCACGGGTTGGCCCGGTCCGGGCAGGAGCAGGCCAGCTCGACATCGCCCGCTACCGGCAGCAGGTCCAGCCCGGCGGCCCGGGCGTCGTCGACCACCTCCGGTGGCAGCTCCCCGTCGAGCAGCGCCGCGACCCGGCCGACCTGTGCGGCCACGACGTCGAGTACGGCCTCCCACTGTGCGTCGTCGAACACCCTCGTGCGGACCGACACGGTGTACGGCTCCAGCCGGCTGCCCTGGACGTTGGCGCGCACCACACCGGTGTCGATCTCGTGCGCGACGACGCTGCCGCGGCGGGCGTACGAGCGGCCTCGGCCGAGCCGGTTCGGGTCCAGCCGGGCCTGGTGCTCCAGCGCGTCCAGCCAGGCCTTGCCCCACCACGTCGTACCGAAACCGCGCCGGGCGCCGGCACCGCGCGCCGCCGGCAACGCGTGGCTCGGCCCGGACGAGCGCCACCAGTCGGTCATGTCGCACCCCGCAAGGTGACGAGATCGGCCAGGTCGGTGTCGGACAGCTCGCTGAGCCACGCCTCGCCGGATCCGATCACGCTGTCGGCGAGTGCGCGCTTGGACTCGATCACGGTCGCGATCCGGTCCTCGAGCGTGTTCTCGGTGACCAAGCGGTGCACCTGAACCGGCTTGTCCTGGCCGATCCGGTACGCGCGGTCGGTGGCCTGGTCCTCCACCGCCGGGTTCCACCACCGGTCGTAGTGCACGACATGTGTCGCCCGGGTCAGCGTGAGCCCGGTACCACCGGCCTTGAGCGACAGCAGGAACACCGGCGCTGCGCCGGACTGGAACTGCTCGACCATCCGTTCCCGCTGCCGTACCCCCGCGCCGCCGTGCAGGAACAGCGTCGGTACGCCGCGGGCGGCCAGGTGTTTCTCGATCAGCCGGCACATCTCGACGTACTGGCTGAACACCAGCACCGACTCGCCCTCGGCCAGGATCACCTCGAGCAGCTCGTCCAGGGCGGCGAGCTTGCCGGACCGGCGGGGGAGCGGCCCGGGCTCGTGCAGGAACTGCGCCGGGTGGTTGCAGATCTGCTTCAGCTGGGTGAGCAGGCTGAGCACCAGGCCGCGGCGCGCGATGCCCTGGCGCTGCTCGATCTCGGCCAGCGTCTCCTTGGTGACGGCCTGGTAGAGCGTGGCCTGCTCGGACGTCAGCGGTACCACCACGTCGTGCTCGGTCTTGGCCGGCAGCTCCGGCGCGATCCCGGGGTCGGACTTGCGCCGGCGGAGCAGGAACGGCCGGGTCAGCCGGGCCAGCCGCTCGGTCGCGTCCGGGTCGCCGTAGCGCTCCACCGGTACGGCGACCTCCTGCCGGAAGCGCTGCATCGGCCCGAGCAGGCCGGGTGTCGACCAGTCCAGGATCGACCAGAGCTCTGAGAGCCGGTTCTCGACCGGGGTGCCGGTGAGGGCAAGTCGGGTGCTCGCGTCGAGGTTCCGCAGCGCGCGGGCGGTCCGGGACAGCGGGTTCTTCGCGTGCTGCGCCTCGTCTGCGACTGCGAGCCCGAACTGGCGGCCCGCGAGCGTCTCGTGATCCTGGCGCACCACCCCGTACGTCGTGAGCACGACCTCGTTCGGAGCCAGGTCGTCCAGGTGCCGGCCGCCGCCGTGGAACCGCCGCTTGGGGACATCCGGCGCGAACTTGGTCAGCTCGCGCTCCCAGGTACCGAGCAGCGACGACGGGCAGACGACGAGCGTGGGCTGTCCCGTCGTGCCGCTGCGGTGCAGGTGCAGCGCGATCACCTGGATCGTCTTGCCCAGGCCCATGTCGTCCGCGAGACAGCCGCCGAGACCGAGGTCGGCGAGGTGGCTCATCCAGGCGACGCCGCGGCGCTGGTACTCGCGCAGGGTGGCGTCCAGGCCGGTCGGCTGCGGGAGCTCGGCGCGGCCGTCGTGCAGCTTGAGCCGGTCGGCGAGATCCTGCAAGGCGCCGGCGGTCTCGAACTCGACCCGCTCGCCGTCCATGTCCAGCTCACCGGTCAGCGCCGCCGCCAGCGCCTCGATCCCGGACAGCCTGCGGTTCTGCTTGCGGCGCAGCTTCGCAACCAGGTCGGCGTCGACCCGGACCCAGCGGCCGCGCATCCGGATCACCGGCCGCTTCGCTTCCGCGAGGGCCGCGATCTCGGCCTCGGTGAGACTCGCACCGTTCAGCGTCGGCTGCCAGCGGAACGCGAGCAGCTCGTTCAGGCTGAAGTCCGGCCCGGTCACGGCACCCGGGGTCGGTGTCGCGGTAGCGCGCAACCTGAGGTCCGCGGTGAACAGGTCGGCGGGCCAGAGCACCTCGATGCCGGCACCCTCGAGTCCGCTGCCGTCCGCGATCAGGCCTTCCAGCTCGGCGTCCTCGAGCGCCAGGTCGGTCGGTGCGGTCGCGGCGAGTGACTGGGACAGCGGCGACCAGACCCGGGCGCCGCGGCGCAACGACAGCAGCAGGTCGGTCTCGGCCTGCTGACCCAGCGCGTGCAGTACGGCGGCCGGTGCGTCCCACAGGTCCTGTACGTCGACCAGCAGGCTCGGGTCCGTGCCGCTGCGGAGCTGGAAGACGGCCCGGAACGACTCGTCGTCGGTCGCCGGCGGCTCGATCCGCAGGACCAGCTTGGCGCCGTGCTCGGACCGTTCCGCGTCGTGCAGCCAGTCAGACGCCTCGGTGAGCGGTTGCGGTTCGGTACCGGCGAAGACGGCGTCGCCGACCAGGTCGGCCGCGCTGGTGCGGACCAGGGTGTCGGCGATCGCGTCCCAGAACCGGCGGACCAGGTCCCGCGGGTCGTGGATCCTGGCCGGCCGCGTGCCGTCGACGGGCAGGGCGTATGCCTGTGGCGGCATCGCGTCGGCCAGCTGCGTGAGCCAGGCGTGCTCGTCGGGATCCAGCGGTCCGACCCGCCACCCGCCGTACCCGGCCTCGGTCCGGCTCGGCACGATCCGCCCGCGGGCGATCAGCCCGATGCCCGCCAGCGCCGCCGCCGACCACGCCCGGACCGTGTCCGACATCGGATCCGGCGGCTCCCGGGTAAGCAGCCGCATCGCTTCCGCGACATCGACGAGTTTGGCCGGAACCCGCCTGCGCTGCACCCGCGACCCGCTCGGCAGCACCAGCTCGACCGCATCGTCGGTCGTCGCCGTGGTGTCGCCCCACAGCGCCAGCCGGCCCGCCCTCGGCGGATCGGCCGGTACGAACACCGCATCGAGCTGGACGACCATCGCCCCAGAAGGCTACGTGCTGGCGCCGACGAGCAGCCGCCTCAACCCGTCGTGCCGGCTGGTTCCTCTTCTGCTGTCTCGGCCACTCGGGCCCGGAGCCGGTCGCGGATCTCGTCCGGGGTGTACGCGCGCCGCCGCCGTTCACCGCGGGCGACCACCACACCGGTCGCCGCGACACCCACGACACCCGCCAGGCCTACCACCTTCCACAAGCGCATTTCCCTAGGCTACAGATGTGCCGGAGACGCGGATCAGCCTCGCCGACGCGGTCGACCTGACGCGGACGGGTGACCTGTGGCTGTTCCGCGGTGACAGTGCGGCGGACCGCGCGATCCGGGTGACCACCAACAGCCCGGTCAACCATGTCGGGATGGCCGTCGTCATCGAGGACCTGCCGCCGCTGATGTGGCACGCCGAGCTGGGCCGGTCGCTGCCCGACCTGTGGTCCGGAAGCCACCACCGTGGTGTTCAGCTGCACGACCTGCGGGACGCGGTGATGGTGTGGGCCAACAAGTACGAGCAGCGTGTCTGGCTCCGTCAGCTCGACCACCCGGTCGACCGTGCAATGGAGGATGCGGTGCTGCGGACGATCGCGCGGCTCGACGGGACGCCGTTCCCGTCCACCGCGCGGCTGGCGTCCCGCTGGGTGCGCGGCAGGCTGCCGCGGGTCGGCTGGGCTGGGCGCGACGTCGAGCTGGAGACCGCGTACTGCGCCGAGGTCGTCGCGCTGACCTACGAGGAGATGGGGCTGCTGCCGGGCGGGAAGCGGCCGAACTGGTACGACCCCGGCAAGTTCTGGAGCGGCGACGACCTGGAGCTGACCTCCGGTGCCCGGCTCGGCGAGGAGATCGCCGTAGACGTACCCGTCACGCCGCCTTCGGGGCGAGGCGGAACGCCGCCCGCCTGAGACTCGCCGGGTCCGGGTACCCGTGCTGCTTCGCGACTGCCTCGACGTCACGGCTGTGCCGCCTGACCTGCGCCGCGACGAACCAGACCGGGTGTCCCTCGGCCAGCATCGTGACGACCATCCGACGGTCCGCGGTGGTGAACATGGCTGCCTCCTCGTATGTGGTCTTACGGGTACGTCGACCCAGCCCGGCCGATTTCGACACGCGGTCCGGATCAGTCAGCCCTGGCCGACATCCGATGGGATGATCGGCAGCGAGTCACGGGTCCGGGCGTGGTGACGGTCGAGGGTTCATGAGGGGTGCGGTTGTGAGGCGGCAGTCGGTGGACTCGTCCAGCATCGAGTCGGTCGGGTACGACGCGGAGGACCAGACACTCGAGCTGGAGTACGTGAACGGCGGCGTGTACAAGTACTTCGGCGTTCCCGAGTTCGTCCACCGCCGCCTGCTGACCTCGGACCGTCCCGGTGCGTTCGTCAACTCCGTGATCAAGCGCAACTACGAGTTCCGCGAAGTGCGGTAGGCGATCAGGCCAGCTCGTAGACCGAGACGTGCTGGCGGCTCGCCGCGGTGAACGGGCTGCGGTCCCAGCCGTCGTAGCGCTCCCGCAGTCGCAGGCCGGCCAGCCGGGCCATCAGATCCAGCTCGCTCGGCCAGCAGTACCGCAGCCGCAGCGGCCGCAGTTTCGTGCCCTCGGCGTCGAATGTCACCCGCTGGTAGGTGACGGCCTGTTCGACCGGGTCGTGCAGCAGGAACTCCATGCTCACCGAGTCCTCGCTCAGCGCACGGGTTGCGACCCGCTGACCGCGATCGAACTCGGTCACGTCCTGGATGAAGCACTCGATGACGAACAGCCCGCCCGGCTCGAGCACCTTCGCGACGTTGCGGAAGCAGTCGATCTGGCGTGCCTGGCTGGGCAGGTTGAACAGCGTGTTGAACACCAGGTACGCGAGCCGGAACGGACCCGTCACCGCGACGTCGGCCATGTCGCCGATGACAGTCGGGATCGACGCGCCACCCGGCTTCGCACGCATCAGCTCGACCATCGCCGCCGAACCCTCGATGCCCTCTACATCTACGCCGCGCTGAGCCAGGGGTACCGCCACCCGACCGGTGCCGACAGCGAGCTCGAGGACCCGGCCACCGTCCGGCACCATCCCGGCCAGGAAGTCGACGGCCGGTGTCGGGTCGAGGTCGGTCCGCTCGTCGTACTCGTGCGCGTAACGATCACCGAAGAACGCCGGGTCGCCGAATCCGCTCATGCCTCAGGAGCCAACCAGCCGACGTCCAGCGATGCCACCGATTTCTCGGCGCATTCCGGCACCGGCAACGGCTGCCTATCTGGGCACGGGTGCTACCTAGATCGGTCGAAGTGCTCGCGCGCGGTGCAGGCGGTACGCAGGTGCAGCACCGGTCCGGTCGAGCAGTACAGGATGAACCGGTCGATCACGGTCGCCGGCTGCCCGCACTCGGGGCAGCGGACCTGCGACGCGTTGTCCACGCGTAGCTGCGGAAGGTCCTGCGGACGGTCCATCGGTGTCTCCGGGGGTGATCGGACGACTCATGACACTTCGTATGGTCGTCGCCGGAGTGCCCGCTCACATGGGCATCTGCCGCCCAAGTCTCAGGCACGCACTGCCTAGGCCGGATGTGCCACCAGGCCGAGACTGTCCGCGGTGGCGGCCGCCTCCCGCCGGGAGTGCGCCCCGAGCTTGCTCAGGATCGCCGACACATGATGGTCGACCGTGCGCACCGAAACCACCAGCCGCTCGGCGATCTCGGCGTTGGTGAGACCCTCGGCGATCAGCGCGAGCACGTCGAGCTGGCGCTGGGTCAGACCGGCCGGGTTGCTGCGCGTGGTCGCCTGCGCACCGCGCGGGATCCGCTGTACGCCGAGCGCGCGCAGCCGCTGCCGTACCTCGTGCGCCGCCGGTGCGGCTCCGAGCTCGTCGAGCACCTGCAACGCCTCCAGCGTCGGTTCCGCCACACCTGAGGTCGCCAGCTCCAGGGCACGCTCGTATGGATCGCGGCACAGTGCCGACGCGCGCCGCCAGTCGCCGCGCAGGGCCGCGACGTACACGTCCGAGCAGGTGTCGAACGGCTCCACCGTGACCCCCGCCCGGGACAGGTACCGGTACAGCTCGCCGACGATGTGCCCGAGCCCGGGCGGGATCGCACCTTGGGCGGCGAACCTCGCATGGATGCCCTCGGCAACGTCCTGCCGCCCGCTCAGCCAGGCCCACTCGGCGTACCCGATCCCTGAGTACAGGATCCCGATCAGCGACAGCTGCTTCCAGGCCCGCTCCCAGGAGGCGGCGAGCAGCGTCTCGGCGGTCTCCAGGTCACCGCGCCGGGCGAGCAGCCGGGCGAGCACAGGGACGCTGTAGACGTAGAGCATGCCCGGGTCGTCGACCGAGTCGAGCAGCCGCCGCAACCGGCGGTCCGCGTCGTCCCAGTCACCAACCCGCAGACTGAGCTGGGCGCGGTGCACCTCGAGGTTGTACGAGTGCGACCAGAAGCCGCGCTCCCGGGTGAACGCCCTGCCCTCGTCGAGGAGCTCGGCCAGCTCGTCGGTGTGGCCCTGCCGGAACAGCACCTCCGCGAGGTTGGTGTACGCCCGTGCGGCGGACTCGTGGTCGCCGGTCCGCAGCGCCGCGGTCAGGCTGTTGCGCAGGTGCCGGACACCGGCAGGGTCGCCGGCGTCGGCGAGCATCACGCCGAGGTAGTTCAGGCACAGCGCGGCGAGGTCGGTACGACCGGCCGCGAGGGCCAGCTCGTGGGCCCGCGCGAGCACGTCCCGCGCCTCCTCCGGACAGCCGGTCAGCACCAGGATCATGCCCCGGTACGACGTGGTGGCCGCGCGCAGCGACGGCGACTCGACCGGCTCGGCGACCCGGGCAGTGCGTTCGATCGCGGCCCGGGCGCCCTCGGTGTCGCCGGCCATGTAGAGGTGCCGCGACACCCGCAGCAGCGTCTCGGCCAGCGCGGCCGGATCACCTGCCTGCTCGCGCAGCACGATCGCCTCGCGACCGGCCTGTACCGCGTCGGAGAACCGGTGCGCGATGTGCAGCTCCCAGGCGTAGTCGTCGAGCAGTGCGGCCCGCTCGGTCAGCGTCAGCCGGCCCGCGTACGGCAGCACCGCCTCGAAGCTGGCCAGCGCCTGCCGGTGCGACCCCGCCCGGGTGGCCCGCCGGGCTGCGGCCGGGGCGTAGCCGAGCACGGTCTCGACGTCGTCGGCCTGCACCGCATGGTGTACCAGGGCCGCGGGCTCGGGATCGTCGTCGGCCAGCAGCGCCTGCACGATCGCGCGGTTCAGCCCGCGGCGCCGGATCACCGGCAGGCTGTGCTCGACTGCCCGCCGGGCGATCTCGTGCCGGAACCCGATCCCGTCCGGGTGCAGCTGCAGCACGCCGCGCCGCTCCGCTTCGGCGATCAGCTCGAACCGGTCGCCGATCACCCGCTCGGCGAACGCGAGGTCGACGTGCGACGGGACCACCGACAGCTGCTCGACGACGCGGAGACAGTCCGGGTGGAGCGTACGGGCCCGGGCGAGTACGGCGTCCACCACGGTCTCCGGTACGCCGCCGGCCGGACCGGCCAGTGCCTCGGTGAGGTAGAACGGGTTGCCGCGGGTCAGCTCGTACAGCTCGGTGGCATCGCGGTCCGAGCCGGCGGTCAGCGACCGGACCGCGGCGGGGGAGAGCGGCTCCAGCGCGATCCGGTGCGCGCGGTCGCCGCTGAGCTCGCCGAGCAGCGCGCGCAGCGGGTGCCGGGTGTCCACGGTGTCGGGCCGGAACGTCAGTACCAGCACGGCGCGGAGCCGGTCCAGGCGCCGGGCCAGGTAGCGCAGCAGGTCGACAGTCGCATCGTCGGCCCAGTGCAGGTCCTCCACGACCAGCACGGTCACCCGCGGGCCGGCCAGCTCGCCGAGCACCGCCTCGAACACGGCGTCGGTGCCGCCGTCGGCGAGCACCCGCTCGACCGGCCCGCCGCTGCCACGGAACGCGTCTCGCAACGGCCCCAGGGCACGCGGTGCGAGCAGGTCGTCGCAGGCCCCGGCCAGGCGTCGTACGCCGGGTCCGAGCCGATCCGCGAGCTCGCGTACCACGCTGGTCTTGCCGATCCCGGCCTCACCGCTGAGCAGCACCACGGAGCTCTGTCCGGCGGTCGTCGCGGACCCCACCGCGGCCAGAATCTGGTCCAGCTGCTCGTCGCGTTCGAACAACTGCCGGTCCGTCGTACCCATCTGCGTGCTGACCCCCCGGTCATCGGCCTGCCCTTGAATGTAACCCCGCCGGGCTGTCGACGCTGAGCTTTGCGGTCAGAGAGCGAGACCGAGGTCGGCCAGGTACCGGGTGAGCGCGAGCCGGTCGGCGACCAGGCCGTCGAGGTCGTCGCCCGGCGGTTCGCCGAGCCGGTCCAGCGGCAGCGACATGAACGCGCTGCGCAGCACGAGCACCGTCTCGAACCCGCGCCGTACGTCGTCGACGTCGACCGGCATCCCTTCCCAGGCCAGCCCCGCGGCATAGGCGTGGACGATCCGGTCCGCGGTCCGCGGCAGGTCCACCACCTCGAGCCGGCCCGCGTGCGCCAGCCCGACCAGCAGCTGGCCGAGGTCGTACCCGACCGCCGCGAGCCCGCCGGTCGACCAGTCGACCGCGACGAAACCGCCCGGGTCGTCCGCGGGCACCAGCAGGTTCTGCGGGCACGCGTCGCCGTGCATCATCGCCTGCGGGAGGCGGTCGAGCCGCACCAGCAGCCCGGGCAGCCGGCCGCTCAGCCGCTCCAGGTCGTCGCGCAGCGACGGGTCCCGGCCGGCCAGCAGCGGGTGCCGCCAGGTCGACTGGTCCAGCAGTGCCGGCAGCGCGAGCAGCCGGACCGGACCGTGGTACGCGAGCCGGGTGACCTCGCCGGGTTCCCGCGACGCCGTGGACGGCAGGCCGTCGTGCAGGGTGAGCCGGGCGGCGAGGCGGCCGAGCAGGGTGGCGGCGCGCTCGAACCGCGGCAGGTCCCAGACCGCGTCGGCGACGGTGCGGACGTCCTCCAGCCACATCGCGAGCCGCTCGTCGCCGGTGTCGTGCACCCGGTACAGCCGCGGCAACCGCAGGCCCGCGGGCAGCAGGTCGTGCACGCCGGACCAGTACACGTCCACCTCGTAGTCCCACGGTGCCACCCGCATCGCCCAGTCGAGCAGGCCGGGTGGCATCGCGGCCGGCAGCTCGACGTGCCGGTACGAGCGCAGCAGCTTGACGAACACCGACCACGGCGTCGCGCCGGCACTGGTCACGGCGATCCCGCGGACCCGGTACAGACCCGCCGTACCGGGCTGCACGACCTGGTAGTCGACCGGCTCGACCCACCAGTCCACGACCTCCGCATCCTGCCGGTCCAGCACGCTCCGCACGATCGACCGCAACTCGCGGGCGGATGGCATCGCCCAGCCGAGCAGGTCGCGGTTGCCGGTGTACTCGTCGAGCTCTGTCATCGGGCCACCCCAGGTCGTCACGTCTGCTGCACGTCGAACGCGCAGTACGCACCGGCAAGGGGCAGCGGTTCAGCCCCAACCCATCCGCCCTGCGCCGCGCGCCGAATTCCCTCCGAGTCGATCGAAAAATGATCGAACTCCTTCGCGCTGGATGTCGTATTTCGGTTGGTTGCTTCGACGTACTAGTGAAGGCAGGCAGAACCGGCTACCGGCTACCGAGAACAGGAGAGGTCAGCATGTACGCGAACACAGAGCACCAGAAGATCGTCACGATGCTGGCCGCCGGGCGCCCGGTCTGGTACGTCGCCGCCGTCACCAAGCTGAACGCGCACGACGTGTACGCCGTCGGCACCGGCTACGGCTACCCCGACCGCACCAAGCTGCGCCTGGCCCTGGCCAGCATCACCGGCCCCACCGCCGCCTAGACCCTGGCTCAGACCGGGACCGGGCGGGACTCGGCGCCTTCCGGGTTCAGGAAGAGCAGCGTCGCACCGGACACCTGGTTCCCGGCATTGCGGACGGTATCGACGTACGAGCGCAGCTGAGGGGCGTAGTACGCGACCCGCGGCGGCAGCGCGGCGGCCGGGACCGCGTCGGTCTTGTAGTCCACGATCACCAGGCCGCCGTCGTCCTCGCGGTAGATCAGGTCCACGAAGCCTTCCAGGACCGAGCCGTCGTCGCGGGCCGTGCCGACGTACGACTCGCGCCAGTGGTCGCGGGCCGCGGCACGTCGGACCACGTCGGATCCGAGCGCGGACCGGGCCAGCGCGGCCACCACCTCGGTGAAGTCGACCACGCCCTCCGCGACACACTGTGCGGCCACGGCGGCGTCCAGGCCGGCGCCGGTGACCAGGTCGACCTCCTGGAGTACGCCGTGCACGGCGCGGCCGATCGCGGTTCCGTACCGGCCCTTCGACCACGGCGGCAGCTCGACGTCGCGGGCACCCTTGGCCAACCCGGCGTCGTCCGGGTCGACCGCGGGGTCGGTGCCCTCCAGTCCGGACGCGCTCTGCGCTGACTTCCACCGGCTCGCCTCCCGGGCCGCGGTCATCCGGTCCAGCCACTCCGCGTACGGCGGCGGCGCGGTGGCCCGGTCCGACGTGGGCAGCCCGGCCGGGACCGGCGTACCGGAGAACGCCACCGCGCCGGCCGTGGCGGCACCGTGCGCGGCGAACAGCTCGGCGTTGCTGTCCATCCGCCGGGTACCGCGGTGCAGCGACACCACCAGATGGTCCCGCGCCCGGGTCGCGGCGACGTACAGCAACCGGCGTCGCTCGTAGGCGTCCATCTGCTCGTCCAGCGGCTGGACCAGGTCGAAGTCCTCGGTCTGCACGGTCGACCGCACCTTCACCGCGTACCCGCCCTCGGGCGGCCAGATCACCTGCACGCCCTTCTGCCGGTTCGGCGACGCGGTCATCCCGGACAGCACCACGATCGGGAACTCGAGTCCCTTCGCGGCGTGAATCGTCATCACCCGGACCGCGTCCGTGTCGGTCTCCGGCAGCACCGCCTCGGCCACCCGGGAGGTCTCCTCGCCCTGGTGCGCGGCCCAGGCGAGGTACCCGCGCAGCCCGCCGTGCTCCACCTCGGACCACGCCCGGGCCTGGTCCACCACGAACCGCAGCCGCCGCCAGGCGTCCCGGGTCCTCGGACCGGTCGCGGCGACCTCGAGCATCCGCCGGTCCGCGACGATCGCGGCCAGCACCTCGCTCGGGGCCAGCCAGCGCGACTCGTAGTGCGTCCGCCGCAGCCACTTCATCGCGACCCCGACCGGGTGCGACATGAGCTCGTCCGGGACCGGCGCGGTGAGCGTGAACGAGCCACCGGCCTGCTTCCAGGTGAACAGGTCGTCGTCACCGCAGCCGAACAGCGGCGACCGCAGCGCGGTCACGGTGGCCAGCTGGTCGCTCGGGTCGGCCAGCGCCCGCGCACACGCGAGCAGGTCGCGCACCTCGGCGGTCTGGTAGACCAGAGAGCTGGCCTCGGCTCGGTACGGCACGCCGGCACCATCCAGCGCCTCCTCCAGGTACGGCAGCGACGTCCGGGCCGGTACCAGCACCGCGATGTCGCCCGGACCGGCCGGCCGCCAGTCGCGCCGCCGCGCGTCCCAGATCCGCCAGCCGTCCTGCAGCGCCCGCTGGATCACGGCCGCCACCTCGGACGCCTCGCGCTCGCGCAGCACCGAGGCCTGCGCCCGCGGCAGGTCGGTGTGCTCGGTCGCGCCGAGCACGGTCACCACCGGCGGCTCGTCGGACGCCGACCCGTTGAATGGCAGCGCGAGCTGTCCGGCCGGCCCGGCTGGTGTGGGATCTGCGGCGGCTCGGTGCGGCATCAAGGGTTGGTACGACGGCTGTGCCCCGTCCACCGGCTGGATCAGCGCGCCGAAGACCCTGTTCACCCAGGCCAGCACCGGCGGCACCGTGCGGAAGTTCGTCGTGAGCGCGACGGTGTCGCCGAGCGTGTCCTGTGCCGAGAGGTAGGTCGCGATGTTGGCCCGGCGGAACCGGTAGATCGACTGCTTCGGGTCACCCACCACGAACAGCCGGCCGGGCGGTACGGCGACGTCGCGCCAGTCCGGGGCCGAGGCTTGTGAACCACCCGCGATCCGGACCGCGAGCTCGATCTGGATCGGGTCGGTGTCCTGGAACTCGTCCAGCAGCAGCCGCTGGAACCGTTGCTGCAGCGCGTCCCGCACCGAGGCGTCCCGGCGGAGCAGGTCGCGGGCCAGCACCAGCAGGTCGTGGAACTCCAGCCGGCCCTCGGCCCGGCGCAGCTCCGCGGACTCCAGGACCCGCTGCGCGACCCAGTGCGACAGCTGCCGCAGGCTCGCGTCGAGCAGCGCCTCGACCAGCTCGGTGGCCCGGGCGACCAGCGCGACGCAGTCGGCCCGTACCGCCTCGATGTCCGGCCAGTTCGCCTTCCGGCCCAGCCCGAACTTGAGCCCGCGGACGGACTGCAGTACGGCGAGCCGGGTCTCCGGGTCGGCGGCGACCGCGAGGTGGACGCCGAAGTCGCGGATCGCGGTCACCTTGGGCAGCAGCCGGTCCGCCGGGTCCCGGCAGTCGTCGATCGCCGTGGCGATCCGGGCCGCCTCGGCGACCAGCGGCTCGACGTCCGGCATCCGCACGGCGTCCGGCGGCTCGGCCAGCACCCGCTCGCCGATCAGGTCCCAGTCGTTGCCGAACAGCCGGGCCAGCGACCGCAGGTGCTTGAGCTCGACCCCGACCGCCATCGCGAGCAGCAGTGGCTGCGCGATCCCGTCGTCGTCCAGCAGCTGCTGCCGCAGCTCGGCCCAGCGCTCCTCGAACGCCACCGACGACCCGACCTCGTCCAGCACCTCGACCAGCGGCGGCAGCCCGGCCTCGATCGGGTGCGCAGTGAGCAGCTGCTGCGCGAACGAGTGCAGCGTCCCGATCGATGCCGCGTCCAGGTCGTCCAGCGCCTGCTCGGCCCGGTCCCGCTGTCCATCGTCCCCGGCGTCGTACAGCGCCTTCTCGAACTCGACCCGCAGCCGGTCCCGCAGCTCCGCCCCGGCCTTCTCGGTGAACGTCACCGCGGCGATCGCGCTCAGCGGTACGTCGTCGACCAGCACCAGGGTCCGGACCCGGTCGACCAGCGCGCTGGTCTTGCCAGACCCGGCCCCGGCCTCGACGAACAACGTCGCACCGGTGTCGGTCGAGATCCGCCATCGGGCGGCGGAGTCGGCGAGCTCAGTCATCCAGAACCCCCGGCTCCACCAGTCGCACCAGCCGGTGCAGGGCGGCATCGAACCGCTTGCGCTCCCAGCGCGCCCGGACCTCGCCGTGCCCGATCCCGTCCGGGTTGCAGTACGGGCACTGCACCCAGGCGAAGTCGGCGACCTCGGGCGCCTTCGCCGGGAACGCGCCGGCCGCGATCGACGACACGATCACGTCCAGCGTGTCGGCGTACCGGTCCTCGACCTGCGGCGTCAGGTGCACCGGGATCCGTCGCCCGCGGTCCTTGCGGACGAACCAGTACGACGCCTCGACCGGCAGGTCCGGGTCGCCGAGCACCGCCCGCGCGGCGTATGCGTAGACCGGCAGCTGCAGCTTCGTCCCGGCCACCACCGGGTCGACGTCGATGCCCTCGAACCTCGACGCGCTGCCGGTCTTCACGTCGGTCACGTAGATCGTGCCGTTGCCGCCGACATCGATCTTGTCCGCGCTGCCGCGCAGCAGCACCCGCCCGGAGGCGACCGGGATCTCGACGGGCGGCTGCCCGTTCAGCCCGAAGGAGAGCTCGGTCGCGACCACGGTCGCCTTGCGCTCTGCCCGCCAGCGGTCGTCGTCGGTCAGCAGCCAGGTCAGGTCGGCCAGGATCCGGGCCCGCTCCCGCTGCCACAGTCGCGGATGCCCGGTCAGCCCCTCGGACTCGAACTCGTCCGCCTTCGCCTCGGCGATCTCGAGCAGCCGGGCGCGCTGCTCCGCGGTCCACGGCGCACCCCCGGCCGGCAGCTCGTCGATCAGCTCCGTGACCAGGGCGTCGATGCTCTCGTGCACCAGGTTCCCGATCTGCAGCGGGCTGATCACCAGCAGGTCTTCGGGCTGCTCGACCGGCTCGACCCGGAGCAGCCGCTCGACGAAGAAGGCGTGCGGGCAGGACGCATACGACTCCAGCGCGGTCGGCGAGATCGCCCGGTCCTCGCGGGCGTAGTCCGGCAGCCCGTCCACCCCGGCCAGGTTCCCGTCGTACCTGGTGAAGGCGTCAGAGGCCCTTGCCCTGAGCAACGACCGGGCCGCGTCCAGCACCGGGTCCGCCAGCTCGCCGCCGGCGACCGCGGTGCGCACCTGCCACTCCTGCGCGCTGGCCGGCTCGGCCGAGGCCAGCGACCCGGCGTACGACGCGGAGGTGTGCATCGCCGCGCCGTACGACGGCTCCTCCCAGTGGGTTGCGGCCAGCCGCTTGTCACCGGCCAGCGCGCGCAGCGTCGGCAGCAGCCAGCGGCTCGGCAGCCGGTGGCTGGACCGGCGCAGGTCGCCGCGCGGGAACGATGCGACCACCTCGGCCGCACCGGCAGTGAAGGCGGCGAGCAGGTGCCGGTGCTTCGCGTCCAGCCGGTCCCGGGACAGTGCCAGCTCGCCGTCCGCGGCCTGCCGGGCCGGCTCGGGCAGCAGGGCGTCGGCGTGCAACCGGCCCGGGTACAGGTCCTCGGCCAGGCCGACGACGTACACCACGTCGGCCGCCAGGCCGATGCTCGCCGACAGCGGCGCCACCAGTACGCCGGTCCCGAACGACCCGACCCGCGGCAGCGACTGCTGCAGTTCCAGGTCGAGCACGTCGCGCAGCACCGTCAGGCCGACCGGCGCCGCGAGCTCGTCCAGCGTGGACAGACCGTGCAGCGAGCCCTGCACCGCGGCCGCGGCGTACTGCTCCTCGACCGGCAGCTTGTCCGTGTCGCCGGTGAGCGTCTCGAACAGGTCCAGTACGGCGTGCGCGAGGTCGCGCCAGCTGGTCAGCTCGTCCGCACCGGCGAGCCGGCGGCGTAGCTCGACCGCGAAGTCACGCAGCCGCTCGGTCTGCTCCGCGGTCCGCCGGGCCCTGGCGATCACGCCCGGTCGCGGGTCCTCGGCCCGCTCCTCCTGCGTGATCGTCCGACGCTCGGTCTCGGCATGCCGGGTGAGCCGCTGCTGCCAGTCGTCGCCGCGCACCACGCCCGCGGCCCGGGACAGCCGCTCCCACTGCGCGACCGGGATCCGCTCGCCGCTGAAGTCCCGCACCGGAGCGCCGGCCAGGGCCCGGAACAGCTCGGCCCGCGGGAGGTCGTGGTCGGCCAGCGCCAGCACCTCGCGCAGCGTCCGGGCGATGGCTCGCTCGTGCACTGGCCGGGTACCCGGACCGTTCACGGTGATCCCGGCCGCACCCAGGTGCTCGTGCAGCAGCCGCGCGTACGGCGACTCGGCGGCGTAGAGCACCGCGACCTGGTGCGCGGGCGTCGTGCGCAGCGTGCCGACCAGGTCGCGGACCACGCAGCGCACCTCGTCGTCGGCGTCGGACGCGTTCAGCACCCGGGTCGCGACCGGCGGCCGGGCCCGGTCCCGGTCCGGTACGACGAGGTCGAGCCGCTCCAGCGAGCGCAGCACGGTCCGGTCGGCCCGTCGTACGTCGGTCAGCGCGGTCAGCACGGCCAGCTGGGCCGAGCCCGCGAGCGCCTCGACCAGCCCGGCCTCGGCCCGGGTCAGCTCCTGGGGCAGGTAGAGCACCAGCGCGCCGAGTCCGTCCACCGCGGCCGGTTCGGTACGGATCCGCTCGGCGGCCGCGACGAGCAGGTCGGTCGCGTCGTACCAGCCGCGGCCCAGCTCGCCGGTCACCAGCCGGTGCAGCCGGACCAGGTCCGCGCCGAGCCTCGAGGTGCCGGCGACCGCATCGAGCGCGGTGTGGCTCAGGTCGCGCAGCTCGCGGTGCGCCGCGGTGAGTGCCTGGATCGTGGCCGGGTGCTCGGCGACCTCGGCGAACAGCCCCGGCGCGGTGGCCAGCGCCGTGCGCCACGAGGCGGCGACGACCGGCCGGGTCGCGGGCCGGCGCGGCGCCAGCGACGAGGCGGCCAGCTGCTCGGCGAGCCGGGGGAGGGTGGCGAGGAACAGCCCGGCGACACCGCCGCCGGCGGAGGCCAGGAACCTCCGCGCGGTCAGGCCGGCGGTGTTGTTCGGCAGCAGCACGGTGACCGGGGTCATCGGGTCGGGCCGCTTGAGCTCGGCGACCACCTCACGCAGCCGATCCAGCGCCGCGGCACCGTAGGCCGTCGTCTCGACTCGTGTCCCCATCACCGTCCCCAGATTCTGGCGGCCTGCACTCGCAGACGCTAGCCCCCACCCCGGACAGTCAGCCGAGCAGGAACCGTTCGATCTCCGAGAGCAGCACCGGCCAGGCGGGCTCGTCGGCGGTGACGGACCGGGTGCTCGCCGCCGCCACCGTGGACCAGGCGGTCAACGCCGCCTTCCTGCGCGTGCTGAACCTGATCGACCACCCGCAGGCGCTGTTCCGTCCGCGGGTATGGCGAGGGCGCTGTCCTCGGCCGGCACCGTCCAGCACGGCTCGGTCGCGGAATTGGCTACCGCACGTCGCGTCACGAACGCGTGAGGTACCCGGCCAGAACGCGTAGGGAAACGGCCCCGGCGCCTGGTTGGCTGGTGTCGTGGACGTTCTCATCCTGGGCGGTACGGCGTGGTTGGGTCGGCAGGTCGCTCGTCAGGCGGTGGACCGCGGTCACGCGGTGACCTGCCTGGCGCGCGGCTCCAGCGGCGAGGTCGCGGACGGCGCGAAGCTGGTCGTCGCGGACCGGTCCGACCTGTCGGCGTACGACGCCCTGCGGGACCGGGACTGGGACGCGGTGGTCGAGGTGTCCTGGCAGCCCGGCTTCGTCCGTGATGCGCTGCGCGCGCTGGGGGAGCGGGCCGGGCACTGGACGTACGTGTCGTCCGGCAACGTGTACGCCAAGCACGACACGCCCGGCGCCGACGAGTCCGCACCGCTGCTCGAGCCGACCGATGCCGAGACCGTGGGCCGCGAGCTGTACGGCGAGGCGAAGGTGGCCTGCGAGCTTGCGTCGGCCGAGGCGGTCGGCGACCGGCTGCTGATCGCCCGGGCTGGGCTGATCGGCGGGCCCGGCGACCACACCGGCCGGTCCGGCTACTGGGTCGCGCGGTCCGCCCGCGCTCCGCAGGACCCGATGCTGGTGCCGGACACCCCGGACCTGCCCACGTCGGTGATCGACGTCCGCGACCTCGCGGACTGGATCCTGGACTCAGCCGAGGGCGGCGGCACAGGAACCTTCAACGCGGTCGGCCCGGTGATGTCGTTCGGCCAGTGGATCGCACTGTGCCGCGAGATCGGCGGCCACACCGGCCCCGTGGCGCTCGCGCAGCCGTCCTGGGTCGTGGAGCAGCAGGTCGAGCAATACATGGGGCCGGACTCGCTCGCGATGTGGATCCTGCAGCCCGGCTACGAGGGCTGGTCTGCCCGCAGTGGCGCCGCCGCCGTCGCCGCTGGTCTCCGGCACCGCCCCCGCCACGAGCTGGTAGCCGACCTGCTCGCCTGGGAACGCGCCCAGGGCCTGGACCGCCCCCGCCGAGCCGGCCTCACCCCCACCCGCGAACGCGAGCTCCTCGCCCTCCTCACCTGATCGATTAGACGTGCGGAGGCGGAGGGCGGTGTTGATGTCTTGACCGTGACGGTGGTGTGGCAGAGGGTAGGAGAGAGCGCTCTCAAGCCTCTCCGACCGCCCGAAGGAGACATCATGCGATCCCTTGCACGCTCACATCCACGAACTCGCCGGACGGTGCTGCTCGCCGTACCGCTGGCGCTGCTGGCCGCCGGGCTGGCGACCACGACCGGTACCGCGGCGCCCATGGCCGACACCGCCGCGGCGTACCGCACCGACGCCGCCGGGCGCACGCTGATCCAGCAGACCGGTGCGGCGTACCAGAACAGCCGGCTGCCGGTGTCCAGCCGCGTCGACGACCTGCTGGGCCGGATGACGCTGGCGGAGAAGATCGGCCAGATGACGCAGGCCGAGCGCGGCGCCGTCGACGCCGACCCCACTCTCGTCACGACCTGGATGCTTGGCTCGGTGCTGTCCGGAGGCGGCTCGGTGCCGACGCCGAACACCCCGCAGGCCTGGGCCGACATGGTCGACAGGTTCCAGTCGCACGCGCTACAGACCCGGTTGCAGATCCCGCTGCTGTACGGCGTCGACTCCGTCCACGGGCACGGGAACTTGCTCGGGGCAACGGTCTTCCCGCACAACATCGGACTCGGCTCGAGCCGTGACCCGAAGCTGATCGAGCGGATCCAGCACGTCGTCGCCGAGGAGACCCGCGCGACCGGTCCTCAGTGGGCGTTTGCGCCGTGCCTGTGCGTGGCACGCGACACCCGGTGGGGCCGGACGTACGAGTCGTTCAGCGAGGACCCGCATCTGGTCACCAAGCTCGCCGCCGGTATCGAGGGCTTCCAGAGCGAGCACGCCCGCGACCTCGCGGACAACGACCGGGTGCTGGCCAGCGCCAAGCACTACGCGGGTGACGGCGACACTGAGTTCGACACCGCGGCCGGCGACTACACGATCGACCAGGGCATCACGATCACGAACCGGCACGACTTCGCCAAGATCGACCTCGCGCCGTTCGTCGCCGCTGTACGCAGGCACGACGCCGGCACAGTCATGCCTTCGTTCTCCAGCGTCGACTGGACCGAGGACGGCATCGGCAACCCGATCAAGATGCACGCCAACCGCGAGCTGATCACCGACGTGCTCAAGGGGCACATCGGCTTCGACGGCTTCGTGATCTCGGACTGGGAGGGCATCCACCAGATCCCGGGCGACTGGGCGACCCAGGTCCGGACTGGCGCCAACGCCGGGATCGACATGTTCATGGAGCCGTTCTCGGCCAAGCCGTTCGAGGACACCCTGCTCGCCGAGGTGAACGCCGGCCGGGTGCCGATGTCCCGGATCGACGACGCAGTGAGCAGGATCCTGGCCAAGAAGTTCGAGCTCGGCCTGTTCGAGCAGCCGTATACCGACCGCTCGAACCTGGGCCAGGTCGGATCGCCGCAGCATCGAGCGCTGGCCCGCGAGGCAGTTGCGAAGTCGCAGGTGCTGCTGAAGAACGCGGACAGCGCGCTGCCGCTCTCAGGTAACGCCAGCGTGTACGTCGCCGGGCGGAACGCCGACGACATGGGCAACCAGGCCGGCGGCTGGACGCTGAGCTGGCAGGGTGCGTCGGGCCAGCACCGGATCCCGGGCAACACGATTCTGGACGGCATCCGGCAGGTCGCACCGGGCGCGCAGGTGACCTACAGCAAGGACGCGTCCGCGCCGATCGGCAACGCAGACGTCGGTGTGGTCGTGGTCGGCGAGACGCCGTACTCGGAGGGGTTCGGGGACGTCGGCGGGCCGCGCTGGGGCTTCGACCCGGAGGACGGCGGTGTGCTGCGCGAGCCGAAGAGCCTGAACCTGCAGCCGGGTGACTCCGCGGTGGTCGACAAGGTCTGCGACGCGGTCGAGACGTGTGTCGTACTCATCGTGTCCGGCCGTCCGCAGGTGATCCCGCCGGCCCAGCTGGCGAAGATCGACGCGCTGGTGGCCTCGTGGCTGCCCGGCTCGCAGGGTGAGGGTGTCGCGGACGTGCTGTTCGGCAAGCAGCCGTTCACCGGCACGCTGTCGCACACCTGGCCGGCCAGTGCCGGGCAGGAGCCGATCAACGTCGGCGACGCCGACTACCACCCGGCGTTCCCGTACGGCTGGGGGCTGCGGACCCGGTGACCTCGCGTACGCCCGCCGCACATGTTGTCGTGCGGCGGGCGTACGGTCATCGGGATGGACCTCCTGTTGCTGTCCGACACGCACGTGCCGCAGCGCGCGAAGGACCTGCCCGAACAGGTATGGAACGCGGTCGTCGAGGCCGATGTCGTGATCCACGCCGGCGACTGGGTCGACGCCGGGCTACTCGACGTACTGGAGCAGAACGCGCGGCGACTGGTCGGGTGCTACGGCAACAACGACGGCCCGGAACTGCGGGCCAGGTTGCCCGAGGTCGCCCGCGCCGACCTCGGCGGGCTCGCGTTCGCCGTCGTGCACGAGACGGGATCCGCGCAGGGCCGGGAGCAGCGGTGCGAGGCGGCGTACCCGGAGGTCGATGTGCTGGTGTTCGGGCACAGCCACATCCCGTGGGACACCACCACGCCGCGCGGCCTGCGGCTGCTGAACCCGGGCTCGCCGACCGACCGCCGCCGCCAGCCGCACTGCACCTACCTGACCGCGACGGTCGGAGCGGGCCTGCTCACCGACGTGGTCCTGCACCGGCTGCCGCCGCGGACCTGACCGGCAATTCCATCGCGGCCGCGGTCCGGCAGCCCTAAAGTCGGCGCCATGCCGGTCTACATCAAGTCCGTCACCTTCGACTGCGCCGACGCGCTGGCGCTCGCGACCTTCTGGGCCGCGGCCCTGGGCACCGACGTCGACGAGGACTCCACATCGGACAAGGCGTACGTCGAGGCGCCCGGCTGGGGCGGCCCGAACCTGTGGTTCGCCCGGGTGCCGGAGCCGAAGACGGCCAAGAACCGCCAGCATTTCGACCTGCGTGCCCAGGGCTCGGTCGCGGAGGAGGTGGCCCGGCTGACCGCGCTCGGCGCGACGGTGCTCCGCGCGGGCGACGACCTGACCGTGATGCAGGACCCTGAGGGCAACGAGTTCTGCGTCGAGTGATCAGCGGTACTTGATCGAGCAGCCCATCGACGGTATCTGCGGCTCCGGCACCGGCCGGCCGGACAGCACCAGGTCGATAGCGGCCCGCAGCCGCTCGCCCGTGACCGGCTTGCCGTTGCCCGGCGTGGACTCGTCCAGCGACCCGCGGTAGGCGAGCAGGCGGTCGGCGTCGTACAGGAAGAAGTCGGGGGTGCAGGCGGCCTGGTACGCCCGGGCGACGTCCTGCGACTCGTCGAGCAGGTACGGGAAGTCCCACCCGGCCCGCGCGGCCTGCTCGGCCAGCTTCGGCGGTGCGTCGTCGGGGTAGCCGTTCCAGTCGTTGCTGCAGATCGCGACCGTGGCCAGCGTCTGGTAGCCGCCGAGCAGCCGGCCGACCGCGGACTCGACGTGCTTGACGTACGGGCAGTGGTTGCAGGCGAACATCACGAGCAGCGCCGGCGCGTCGGCGAGGTCCCCGAGCTTGACCGTCGTACCGGACAGGTCCGGCAGGGCGAAGTCGGGCGCGGGCGTGCCGAGCGGCACCATCTGGGACGGGACGGCCATCGAGCAGCTCCGGGTACGTGTTCGGTGAGGGCTGTCCCGAGCCTACGCCGTGGCCCGGATAGGTTCGCCTCGTGACAGGCATACAGCGATCGGAGTCCACGTGGCAGCAGCCGCTCCCGCAGGCGGCCTCGGTGGAACGCGCCGCCCTGGTCGGTCACGTTGCGGACCGCGTGCTCGCGCTCGGACCCGGGCGGCTGCGCGTCGCCGTCGACGGGCTCACGGCGGCCGGCAAGACCAGCTTCGGGCACGAGGTGGCCGAACGGATCGCCGGGTCGGGCCGTCAGGTGCTGCGCGCCTGCCTGGACGACTTCAAGAAGCCGTGGCGGGACCGGCACCTGTACGACCGTGAGTCGGGCGAGGGCTATTACCGCAACGCCTTCGACTACGACGCGGCGCGCAGGCTGCTGCTCGAACCGTTCGGGCGCGGCGTGGCGGAGTGCGCACTGTGCAGCATCGACCCGCTGACGCAGGTCGACCACTCCGCGACGACGACCGCGGCCGCACCGGACGCGGTGCTGATCGTCGACGGTGTGTTCGCGTTCCGGCCCGAGCTCGACGACCACTGGGACTTCCGGGTGTGGCTCGAGATCGACGACGACCTCTCGGTACGACGCGGGGCGGCGCGGGACCAGGACTGGGCCGGGTCCGACGCGGAGGCGATCCATCGGGACCGCTACTTGGTTGCCGAGCGCATCTACCTGCGCGAGGTCGACCCGCACCAGCTGGTCGACATGGTGATCGACAACTCCGTCTTCGAGCGGCCTCGGGTCATCCGCGGCTGACCGGGTCGGTGCCGATCGCGCCGTCGACCCTGCGGCTGAGGCCCAGCGGGTTGGCATCCTGCAGAGCCGGCGGCAGCAGCTAGTCCGGGGTGTCCTGGTAGCTGACGCCGCGCTGGAACCGCCGCGCCGCGGTGACACCGACGCTGGTGTGGACCGACCCGACCGTGGCCGGGAACGGTCCGCCGTGCTCCATCGCCCAGGTGACCGCGACGCCGGTCGGCCAGCCGTTCCAGATCACCCGGCCGGCCCGGTCGGTCAGCATCGGCAGCAGCCGAGCCGCGAGCTCGGCGTCCTCGGGCTCGCCGTGCAGCGTCGCGGTCAGGTTGCCGCCGAACGCCTCGACGCCCGAAAGCAGCTCGTCCTCGTTCGCGTACTCGACCACGATCGAGACCGGGCCGAAGCACTCCTCGAGGATCTCGTCGCGCCGGGCCAGCAGCTCGGGCACGGTGGTCTGGAGCAACGTCGCGCCGTCCCCGGAGGCCCAGACCCGGACCCCGCCGACCTGCGCGAGCCGTTCGAGGCCGGTGCTGAACCCCTGTGCGATCCGGTCGTTCAGCATCCGGGCCTCGGCGACGCCGGTCACCGCGTCGACGAGCTGCTCCTGCAGGCCGTGGCCGGTCGGCAGGAACAGCAGACCCGGCTTGGTGCAGAACTGGCCGACGCCGAGCGTGAAGGACCCGACATACCCGGTGGCGATCCCGGCACCGCGCGCCGCGACGGCCGCGGGGGTGACGAAAACCGGGTTGAGGCTACCGAGCTCGCCGTAGAACGGAATCGGCTCCGGGCGGTTCGCGGCCACCTTGTGCAGAGCCAGCCCGGCCGGCACCGAGCCGGTGAACCCGCCGGCCTTCACCCGCGCGTCCTGCAGGGCCTGAACGCCGATCTCGAACCCGGTCACCAGGCCCAGCGTGCCGTCCGGCGCACCCGCCTTGCCCAGCGCCTCGGTCATCACCTCGGCGGTCCGGACCGACACCTCGGGATGACCGGGGTGTGCCTTGACCACCACCGGGCAGCCGGCGGCGAGTGCGGATGCCGTGTCGCCGCCGCAGACGCTGAACGCGAACGGGAAGTTGCTCGCGGCGAAGACCAGCACCGGCCCGAGCGGGACCAGGGTCCGCCGCAGGTCCGGCCGGGGGACCGGCTTGGCGTCCGCGTCGGCGGTGTCGATCACGACGTCCAGCAAGGCACCGTCGACCAGCGCGTCGGCGAACATCCGCAGCTGGCCGCTGCTGCGCGCCACCTCGCCGCGCAGCCGTGCCTCCGGCAGCCCGGTCTCGCGCATCGCGATCGGCACCAGCTCATCGGCTGCCGCGTCGAGCGCGTCGGCGGCGGCGCGGATCCAGCCCGCCCGCTCGGCGGGCAGTGCCGCACCGAGCGGACCGGCCGCCGCGGCGGCCGCGGCCAGGATCTGGTCGAGCTGCTCGGGGCTGGTGTCGCTCATCGGGTCTCCTTCACATCGGCCCTGCCGGACAGGAATCCGAAGGGGTCCTTGCCTACGGCAACTGTATTGGTGAGTACGCCGACCTGCTCGACCTCGATCCGGATCTCGTCGCCGGCCTGCAGTGCGAAGTCCAGGTCCGGCACGATCCCGGTCCCGGTGGCCAGCACCGCGCCGTCCGGGAACTCGTTGCCGGTGAACAGGTCGCCGACCAGGGCGTCCAGCCCGCGGATCAGCTGGTTCGTCGAGGTCTTTCCCGAGAACGCCTCGCCGCCACCGCGTCGTACCGACAAGGTGATGGTCAGTGCGGCCGGGTCGCCGACCTCCCAGGCCGGGCGGATGCCGGGGGCCAACGCACAGCCGCCGGCGAAGATCTTGGCCTGCGGGATGTAGAGCGGGTTCTCGCCCTCGATCGACCGCGAGCTCATGTCGTTGCAGACCGTGAAGCCGACGATCTCGCCGTAACGGTTGGCGACCACCGCGAGCTCCGGCTCCGGTACGTCGTGCCCGGAGTCGACCCGGATGCCGACCGGCTCGCCGTCGGTCACCACCCGCCAGGCCGGCGACTTCAGGAACAGCTCTGGCCGGTCCGCGGAGTACACCCGGTCGTAGACCGACTGCTCGGTGCTCTCCTCCATCCGCGCGCTGCGGGACCGGGCGTACGTGACGCCCGCGCACCACACCTCGCCGCGGCCGTCGAGCGGCGCCAGCAGCCGGGCCGGACCGACCGCGTCGGTGCCGGCCTTCCCGACCTGCGCCCGCAGCTCCTCGAGGGGCAGTGCGAGCAGCTGGGCCATCGAGCCGGCAAGCGGAACCACCTGGCCGTCGTCACGCAGTACGCCGGCGCCGGTGCCGCCCGCCTCGTCCTGATAACGGACCAGGTGAGTCATGACTCCCATCCCATCACGCGCGCTCCGCGGCTGCCGACGCGCATATCAGCAAGCGGGCTGTGAGCACGGCCGGTTGCGTGGGGTGGACAAGTAGTTAGGATGTAGAGTAGAAGATATAGATGAAAGATTAATTATCGACCCATCCTCCACCCCTCCGGGAGACATCGATGAGCATGACCACCAAGCTGAGCGAGCTGACCGGCGACTACACGGTCGACACCGCGCACACTCGGGTCGGTTTCGTCGCACGGCACGCCATGGTGACCAAGGTGCGCGGCGAGTTCGACGACTTCGAGGCCACGGCTCACCTGGACGGCGACGACCCCACCAGGTCGTCGGTCAACCTGACCATCCAGGCGAAGAGCATCAACACCCGCAACGAGCAGCGCGACAACCACCTGCGCAGCAACGACTTCCTCGACATGGAGAACCACCCGACCATCACCTTCACCTCGACCGGGGTGGTGCCGGTCGACGACACCACGTTCAAGGTCACCGGTGACCTGACCATCCGCGGCGTGACCAAGCCGGTCACCGTGGACTTCGAGCTGACCGGCACCGAGAACGACCCCTGGGGCAACTTCCGGGTCGGCTTCGAGGGCAAGGTGACCATCAACCGCAAGGACTGGGGCGTCAGCTGGAACGCCGCACTCGAGAGCGGCGGGGTCCTGGTCAGCGAGAAGGTCACGCTGGAGTTCGACGTCGCCGCGATCCGCAACAACTCCTGACCCTTCCACCAGCGCGCCGGGGCCCTCACACCCCGGCGCGCTGTCGCGTTCTACGGGTATGACGACCGACATCATCGACCGGGTGGCAGGTGCGGACTGGCAGGCGGTTTCCGCCGAGGTGGACGACTACGGCTGCGCACTGCTGCCCGAGCTGCTCACCGCCACCGAGTGCGCTGCGATCGCTCGCCTGTACGACGAGCCCGAGCGCTTCCGGGCCACGATCGACATGGCCCGGTACCGGTTCGGACGCGGCGAGTACCGCTACTTCGCCGCGCCGTTCCCGGACGCGGTCGAGGAGCTGCGGCAGGCGCTCTACCCAAGGCTGCTGCCGATCGCCCGTGACTGGTACCGGCGGCTCGGCCGGGACGCCGAGTGGCCGGACAGCCTGGACGAGTGGCTGGAGATCTGCCACCGGGCCGGGCAGACCCGGCCCACCCCGATCCTGCTCCGGTACGGCGCCGGCGACTGGAACGCGCTGCACCGCGACCTGTACGGCGACAAGGTGTTCCCGCTGCAGGTGGTGATCAACCTGGACCAGCCCGGCCACGACCACACCGGCGGCGAGTTCCTGCTGGTCGAGCAACGCCCGCGCGCACAGTCCCGCGGCACGGCCACGCTGATCCCGCGCGGCCACGGCCTGGTGTTCACCACCCGGGACCGCCCGGTCGAGTCGAAGCGCGGGTGGTCCGCCGCACCGGTCCGGCACGGCGTCTCGGCGATCAGGTCCGGCCGCCGCCACACCCTCGGCCTCGTGTTCCACGACGCCGCCTGACAGGAGGTCCAGATGACAGTCCACACCGTCGTACAGACCCGCATCGGCGAGCTCACGCTGGTCGCCGAGGACGGCTTCCTCACCGGGGTCTACTTCCCGCACCACTGGCACCGGCCGGACGCTGCGACAGTCGGTTCGTACGTCGAGTCCGAGCCGGTCCTGGACATCGCCGCCCGGCAGCTGGAGGAGTACCTGGCCGGCCACCGGGAGACCTTCGACCTGCCGGTACGCGCATCCGGCGACGACTTCCAGCACCGCGTCTGGAGGCTCATCGAGGAGATCCCGTACGGCCGCACCGCGACGTACGGCGATCTCGCCCGCGAGCTCGGTGACCCGGCACTGGCCCGCGACGTCGGTGCCGCCGTCGGCCGGAACCCGCTCAGCATCGTGGTCGCGTGCCATCGCGTGGTCGGCAAGGACGGCAAGCTCACCGGGTACGCCGGCGGCCTGCGCCGCAAGCAGGATCTGCTCGACCTCGAGCAGGCGATCCTCCCGCTACCGCTGACCTGGGATCGGTCGGGCGGCAGGCGAGCTGTCCACAGGACGTCGCCAAGCGACCGATGATCGCCAGCGGAGGGGACGGGACGGGCGGGGGAGGGACGCGGGAGAGGGCTCGGAGGGTCAGGGTTGCAGGATGGGGTTGAGGAAGGCGAGGGTGCGGCGCATGGACAGCGGCCAGTCGGGCCCGAAGGCGTGCTGCTCGCCGGGGTAGGTGTACATGGTCGCGGTCTTGCCGGCATCCTTCAGCGCGGCGAGGGTCTTGCGGGACCAGGCGATCGGGCATGAGTCGTCGTTGGTGCCGTGGTGAATCAGGACCGGCTCGGTGACGCGGTCGAAGAAGTTCACCGCGGAGACGTTGCGCCAGAAGGCGGGGTTGCTCTCGGGTGCGCCATAGGCGTTGATGATGTTCGCGGACAGCCCCCGGTTGCCGGAGTCGCGGCGGATCCAGCGGTCGAAGTTGTCGACGGCATCGGAGCTGACCGGTGCGAACACCACGGCGGCCTTGACCAGACCAGGTTGCGCGACCAGTGCGTTGTAGGTGATGCCGCCGCCCATCGACCGGCCGAGCATCCCGATCCGGTCCTTGGCGACCGGCAGCTGTGACGATCGCAGCGCGTACACGGCGTTGATCACGTCCTCGGTGTAGCCCATCCGCATGTCCGACTCGTGCCGCGGGTCGTCCGAGGACTGGGCGTGGTTGCGGTAGTCGGTGTGCAGCACGATGTACCCGGCCCGGGCGAGGTAGTCCTGCTCGCGCGTCAGCCCGCGGCCGTTCGTGTAGATCTCCACGTCGATGTGGCCGTGGTTCAGCACCAGCGCCGGGAACGGGCCCGGGCCGGTCGGGACGTTCAGGATCCCGGAGATCCGCAGCCGTCCGCTCAGGTATGTCACGAAGTAGCGGGTGTACTCGTCGGTCCGGTTCAGCACCCGGCCGACCTGTAGGTTCCGGCCGTCGTACTTCTTCTGCATCAGCGCCTGCAACGACACCGGGTGTGGTGCCGCCGCCGGTGGCGCGGCTGTCCGGGTCGGCGACGGTGCGACCGGCGCGGGTGTCGTCGCGGCCGGTGACGTCGGAGCCACCGATGGCGCCGGAGGAGAGGACGGGGCGGGTTCTGCCGTCGTCTCCTCCGGCGCCGACTCCGAGCAGCCTGCGGCGGCTAGCAGAACGAGCGCGGTGAGCAAGGACGGGACCAACCGGCCGGCGTTCATGAGACTCAGTGTGCGTCAGGCGGCCGAACGGGGTCAGCCGGTCGCGTCGACCGATACGAACCCGGTACCGGGGCGGTAGTCCGGCGACTGGTGCCGGAAGTACGTGTTGTACACGTCGCAGTACGCTCCGCCGGACCGCAGCAGCGACTCGTGCGTGCCCTGCTCGATGATCGCGCCCTCGCGCAGCACGATGATCCGGTCGGCATGCTCGATCGTGGACAGCCGGTGCGCGATCACGATCGACGTCCGGTCGGCAAGCACCACGTCCAGGCCCTCGGAGATCTGCGCCTCGGTCAGCGGGTCCACACTCGCGGTCGCCTCGTCAAGGATCACCACCGCCGGATCCTGGATCAGCAGCCGGGCCAGCGCGACCAGCTGGCGCTGGCCCATCGAGAGCGCCGAGCCGTGCTCGCCGACCTCGGTCCGCAGCCCGTCCGGCAGTGCCGCCAGCCAGTCGCCGCCGGCCACCTGCTCGGCCGCGGTACGCACCTGCTCGTCGGTCGCGTCCGGCCGCGGGTAGCGGATGTTGTCCGCGACCGTGCCGGAGAACAGAAACGGAGACTGCGGTACGACACCCAGCTGGCGCCGGTACGACGTCAGGTCGACGGTCCGGATGTCGGTACCGTCGACCAGGATCCGGCCGCCGGAGAACTCGTAGAACCGCACGACCAACCGGCCCAGCGTCGACTTGCCGGCGCCGGTGTGACCGACCAGCGCCACGGTCTCGCCGGCGGCGATGGTGAGATCGAAGTGCTCCAGCACCTTGTGCTCCGGGGTGTAGCCGAAGGTGACGTCGCGGAACTCGATCCGGCCCGTCAGCCGGCCGACCGGCTGCGGGTCGTGCTGGATCACCAGCGGGTTCGCGTCGATCAGCGCGAACACCCGCTCCGAGGCGGACAGTCCCTGCTGGAACTGCGACCAGAACGACGCGATCGAGGTGAGCGGGAACCAGAACATCGCCACGCTCTGCAGGAACAGGTACCAGTCGCCGGGCGATACCTCCCCGGCCAGCGCGCGCCGCCCGCCGACGTACACGAGCACCACGGTGGCCAGCCCGGCGACCGCGAACAGTGCCGGGAAGATCGCGCCGAACACGAAGCCCTGCTTCAGCGTGACCCGGTAGTTCTGCGCGTTGATCGGCCGGAACTCGTCGTAGATGGTCTGCTCCTGGCGGAAGTTCTTCGCCACCGAGATGCCACCCATCGTCTCCTGGAGAGTGGCGTTCACCTTGGCCAGCGACCGCTGCTGCCGCCGGGTGGTGTCCCGCGCGATCCGCCGGAAGCCGAGCGCCATCGCCACGATCACCGGCACCACCGCCATCACCAGCAGCGCCAGCCCGACGTCGCGACTGAACAGCAGCACGGTGATCACCGCGACCAACAGCACCTGGCTGATCAGGTTCAGCGTGAGTGTCACCACGGTGGCGAAGTCGTCGGTGTCGGAGGTGACCCGGCTGACCACCTTGCCGGACGGATGCTCGTCGTAGAAGGACATGTCGCGTTCCAGTACGGCGTCGAACGCGTCCTGGCGCAGGCTCAGCACAACGTCGCCGACCACGATCGCGCTGTACCAGCGCTGCACGAAGTTGAACACCCAGCCGAGCACGCCGGTCACCAGCACGGCCGCGACCAGCCCCGCGACCAGCCCGGTCGAGCGGTCGTCGACGACCCGGTCCAGCCCGGCGCTGATCAGTACCGGGAACGCGGCCTGCATCAGCGACTGCGCTGCGATCGCGCCGGCGACCAGCGCCATCACTGCCGCCTTCGGCCGGAAGTACGACGCGATCCGGCGCAGCAGCACCCGGTCGCCGTACGTGCGGTCGTACTCCTCGGCGTCGAGGCCGTCCATGATGAAGCCCATCAGCCGGCCACCTCCTCCCGGGCGTACGGCGCGAAGATCCTGCGGTAGAGGGCGCACCGGGCCAGCAGTTCCTCGTGGCTGCCCTGGTCGACCAGCCGGCCGCCCTGGAGCAGCAGCACGGTGTCGGCCCAGCGGATCTGCGACAGCCGGTGCGTGATCAGCAGCGTGGTGCGGCCGGTCAGGATGCGCTGGATCGCGCGCTGGATCTCGTCCTCGGTGGCGCTGTCGATCGCGCTGGTGGAGTCGTCCAGGACCAGGATCGCCGGGTCGGTGAGCAGTGCCCGAGCGATCGCCAGCCGCTGCCGCTGCCCGCCGGAAAGGGTCACGCCGCGCTCGCCGATCACGGTGTCGTAGCCGTCCTCGAGCGCGGTGATGAACTCGTGCGCCTGCGCGTCCTTCGCGGCGCGAACGATCTCGTCGCGGTCGGCCTGCTGGCCGAGGCTGAAGGCGATGTTCTCCGCGACCGGCCGGGAGAACAGCACGATGTCCTGCTCGATGGTGGAGATCTGGGACCGCAGCGAGTCCAGGTTCCAGCCCCGCACGTCGGTGCCGTCGATGGTGATCCGGCCGCTGTCGACGTCGTAGATCCGGTTCACCAGCTGGGTCACCGTGGTCTTGCCGGAGCCGGTCTCGCCGACGATCGCGACGGTCTGGCCAGGCTCGATCGTGAACGACAGATCCTGCAGCACCGGGCGGCCGCCGTACGAGAAGGTCACGTCGTCGAACCGGATCGCGCCGCGCATCGCGACGCTGCGGCCGGCCTCGTTGTGGTCCAGCTCGGTCTCCTCGCGCATGACCTTCAGCAGCCGGTTCGCGCTCGCGATCCCGTTCTGCACCAGCGAGAAGGAGAAGATCGATACGAAGGCCGGGAAGCCGAGCAGGCCCAGCAGGCCGATGTACGCGACCAGCTCGCCGATTGTGATGGTGCCGCGGTCGAGCAGCCACAGTCCTTGCAGCAGACCGCCCGCGGTGCAGACGGCGAGCAACAGGGTGGGCAGGTAGCGGGCCTGGATCAGACCCTGCTCGACGAACGAGTCGCGGTACCGCCGGGCGTTGACCGTGAAGTTGCGGCCCTCCTGGTCCTCCTGGCCGGTGGCCTTGACCACCTCGATCCCGCGGACCGCCTCGTTCAGCCCGGCGTTCAGGGTGCCGAAGTCCTCCCGCATCCGCGCTGACACCGGCGACAGCTGCCGCATGAACCGGCGGATGGACCAGACGAACGCGACCGCGAAGACCAGCGGCGCGGCCAGCAGCCGCGGCTCCAGGAAGGCGATGAAGATGATCGGCACGATGCCCTGGCTGAGTGAGTCGACCAGCAGGTCGATGCCGGGGCTGAACATGGTGCCGAGCTGGCGGACGTCGTTGGCGCCGCGGGCCATCAGGTCGCCGACCCGCTGCCGGTTGTGGAATGTCTGGCTCTTGCCGAGCAGGCTGACGTACAGCTCGTCGCGGGTGTCCCGCTCGATCCGCTTCGCCAGCACCTCGGTACAGAGCCGGGCGAGGAAGTCGAGCCCGGACCGGGCGACGACGATCAGCAGCAGGACCAGCGCGATCGTGGTGAGGACGCGGGAGCTGTCCGGCTCCACGCCCAGCACCGCGTCGAACGCTCGGCCGACCAGGCCTGGGATCGCGGAGTTGAGCACCACCATCACGATCGAACCGATCAGGAACCCGGCGACGTGCCATGGGTTGCGGCGCTGGTGAGAGAGGATCCACCGCACCGGTCCCCGGCGATCGAACTCCTGATGGCCGGCGACGGTGAACTCGGAGCGAGCGGTGGTCACTGACCGAGTTCTAGCACGGGCTGCCGACAGTACTCACCTGGATTAGCGCCGTCAGCGCTCGGAATTTCAGCCGAAGGTATCGAGCCTTGACCCCTCGAGTGTGTTCGCGAATCGCCAAGGGAGAGCGCTCCCGCATGGCGATTCGTGAACACACAGGTGTGGATAGTTGTCCGGCTAGGTAGTTTGGGAGCAGCCGACAAGGAGGCACCCGATGAGACTCGGCTTGCAGATCCCGGACTTCACCTTTCCCAACGGCGCCGCCGGGCTCGGGCCCGACCTCGCCGCCATCGCCCGCGGCGCGGACCAGGCCGGGTTCGAGTACCTCGCGGTGATGGACCACTTCTTCCAGATCCGCGGCGTCGGCCCGGCCGAGAACGACATGCTCGAGGCGTACACCACGCTCGGCTTCCTGGCCGCCCACACCGAGCGGGTCAAGCTCCTCACCGTGATGACCGGCGCCCTCTACCGGTACCCGGCGGTGCTCGCGAAGGCGGTCACCACGCTCGACGTACTGTCCGGCGGCCGCGCCGTGCTCGGGATCGGCGCGGGCTGGAACGAGCAGGAGTCCCGCGGTCTCGGTATCCCGTTCCCGCCGGTGTCCGAACGGTTCGAGCAGCTCGAGGACGCGCTGAACGTGTGCCTGGGGATGTGGGCGGACGGCGACGCGCCGTACCAGGGCAAGCACGTGCATGCCGAGCGGCTTCTGAACGTGCCGCAGGCACTGACCAAGCCGCACCCGCCGATCATGATCGGCGGCGGTGGCGAGAAGAAGACGTTGCGGCTTGTCGCGAAGTACGCCGACGCGTGCAACCTGTTCCTCACCCCGGACCTGGAGCACAAGCTCGACGTGCTGCGTGCGCACTGCGAGACCGAGGGCCGGCCGTACGACGAGATCACCAAGACCGTGTACGCCGGCGCGCTGGACCCCGAGCGGGTCGACGAGCTGATGGCGACGCTGGAGCGGCTCGCCGGTCTCGGGGTCGAGGTCACCATCGGCGCGATCCCCGGCGTACACGACCCGAAGCGGATCGAGGTCTTCGGCACCGACGTGATCCCCGCGGCCGCACGCCTGTGACGGGTGTGAATTCGGTGGACTGCTGTGCCGTTCAGTGCTGTCATCGAGGGGTGTCCACACAAATGAAGGAGGTCATGCCGATCCAACCAGGCTGACCGCAGCCAGGAGGAGATCGTCATGCCCACGCGCCGGTTCTACCGCCGCCGGTTCCTGAACCGGCCGCGCCATCACCAGGGTGCTCACGTCATCGCGGACGTCGAGCTGCGCACGTACAGCGACGACACCATGGGAGTCGACGGATCGGTGCATCTGGCCGACTGCCGCCGCTGCGTCGACCTCGACTTCGACGCCTGCTCGGCAGCCGAGGCCGCCAACGCACTACGCAAGATCGCGATCCTGCGTGAGGTGCTGGACGAGTTCGAGGCGGCGCTGACCGCGGTCACCGAGGAGATGCTCGCGAACAACGCCGCGGTCAAGGCCGGGCGGAAGGCCGCGAAGGCCGACCGCAGCTGACCGGCGTCAGTCAAGGTAGCGGTGGAAGAAGGACTCGATCCGCGGCCGGCCGGTACCGGACCGCATGGCGCGCATCGTCGCGACCAGGCAGCGGACCGGGCCGCCCGCGCTGAACAGGTCTGGCAG
>Ga0075419_10000111_pt1 | contig 44507 bp, 41 predicted proteins | sample SoiMetdeltSBSDD3_FD_76900 | JGI IMG/M metagenome (GOLD analysis project Ga0075419, IMG submission 76900) | Bulk soil microbial communities from a Populus tree surrounding site in Tennessee, USA - Soil MetaG P. deltoides SBSDD3 | ecosystem: Environmental > Terrestrial > Soil > Tree plantation... | reverse complement strand
CGCCCGGATGATGGCCATGCGGCTGCTGCCGTCGCCGTCCGTCTTCAGGATCAGCAGCTGGGTGGTGCCGGCGTGGCCCGCGATCATCTTGAGCACGGCCTTGGGGTCGACGCTCACGGGCTCGGACGTGGCCCCGCCGAAGATCTCGCTGACCGAGGTGTCTTCGAACACGGCATCGATGGCGTCGGCGATGATCGACGCCACCGACAGGACCTCGAGCTTGTCGATCTGCTTCTCCGGCGGCAGGGGCAGTGTGTTGGTCACCACCACCCGGCTGATGACCGAGTTCTTGATGCGGTCGATGGCCGGGCCCGACAGCACGCCGTGGGTGGCGGCCGCGCACACGTTGGCGGCGCCCTGCTCGACCAGCTGCTCGGCGGCGGCGACGAGCGTGCCACCGGTGTCGATCATGTCGTCGATCAGCACGCAGGTGCGGCCCTCGACGTTGCCGACGACCTGCTTGGCCTCGACCACGTTCACGGCGCCCTTGACCCGGCGCTTGTGGACGATGGCGAGGTCGGCGTGGAGGGCGTTGGCGTACCGCTCGGCCACCTTCACCCGCCCGGCGTCCGGCGACACGACGACCAGGTCGTCGCCCATGTTCTCCCGCATGTGGTCGACCAGGACGGGCATGGCCGTCAGATGGTCGAACGGGTTGTCGATGAAGCCTTGGATCTGGCCGCTGTGCAGGTCGACCGACAGCAGGCGCCCGGCGCCGGCGGCGGTGAACACGTTGGCCACGAGCTTGGCGGTGATCGGCTCGCGGGGCTCGGCCTTACGGTCCTGGCGGCCGTAGCCGTAGAAGGGCATGACGGCCGTGATGCGCTTGGCGGAGGCCCGCTTGGCGGCGTCCACCATCTCCAGGTGTTCCCAGATGGCGTCGTTGATCGACATCGAGCCGCTGGCGCCGTGGCTCTGGATGATGAACACGTCCATGCCCCGCACGGACTCGCCGAAGCGGCAGTGGATCTCGCCGTTGGCGAAGTCCTCGAGCTTGACCTCGCCGAGGTGCACGCCAAGGTGAGCGGCGATCTCCTCGGCCAGCGGCAGGTTCGCCCGCCCGGACACGAGGTGCAGCTTCTTCTTGGTGACGAGCTCCATGTCGCTCCCGGTCCGGCGGCCTACCCCGTGGCGCCAGTGTAGAACGGGCCTGTCAGCGTGCCCGCAGCCACCCGCGCGCCCGGCTCGAGCACCGCGAACGGCCCGACGACGGCGTCGTCGCCGACGTCGGCGTGGGTCGCCACCGACTCGGTGACGGTGGCCCGCTCGCCCACCCGGGTGTCGGTCAGCCGGGTGCCGGGACCGATCTCGCTGCCGGCACCGACCACCGTCGCCCCCTGCAGCACCGTGCCGGGGAACAGGGTCACGTCGGGCGCCAGCGTCACGGTGACGTCGACGTAGGTGGCGGCCGGGTCGACCATCGTGACCCCCGCCTCCATCCAGGCCAGGTTGGTGCGGCGCCGCAGCTCGGCCTCGGCCACCGCCAGCTGAGCCCGGTCGTTGACGCCCTGGGTCTCGTCGGCGTCGTCGACCACGAGCGACACCACCGGGTGCCCGGCGGACGCCAGGACCTCGACGACGTCGGTGACGTACAGCTCACCCTGCGAGTTGTCGGGAGTGAGCCGGCGCAGCGCCGGCGCCAGCAGCCCGCGGCGGAACACGTAGATGCCGGTGTTGACCTCGTCTATCGCCAGCTCGTGGGCGTTGGCGTCGTGGTGCTCGACGATGCGGCGGACCCGGCCGTCCTTGTCCCGCACGACCCGGCCGTAGCCGGTCGGGTCCTCCATGCGGGCGGTGAGCAGCGTACAGGCGGCGCCCGACAGCCGGTGCTCGACCACCAGGGCGGCCAGCGTCTCGGCCCGGATGAGCGGGGTGTCCCCCGGCAGGACGACCACGTCGCCGTCCTCGGCATCGACGGAGTCGAGGTCCTCGGGCAGGCCCGTGAGCCCGACCGCTACCGCGTCGCCGGTCCCCCGCTGGACCCGCTGCTCGACGAACTCGAGCGGGACGGGGCCCGGCTCCTGCTGGAGCGCCTTGACCACCCGGTCGGCCCCGTAGCCGACGACCACGACCGCCCGGTCGGCCCTGCAGCCGGCCACGGCGTCGAGGACGTACCGCACGAGCGGGCGCCCGCACAGGCGGTGCAGCGGCTTGGGCCGAGCCGACCGCATGCGGGTGCCCTGCCCGGCGGCGAGCACGATGGCCGACAGCGGTCGCTCCCTCATGCCCCCCGTTGTAGCGCGCCGGTGGCCGCATCATGCACGTGGCCGTTGGAGAACAGGACCGGCCCGCCGCCGTAGATGCCGGGCCGACCGGCCAGGTCGCCGAACCGGCCCCCGGCCTCGGTGACGAGGACCGCCAGGGCCGCGAAGTCCCACGGTCCGCCTCCGGCTTGCACGCAGACGTCGGCCCGCCCGTCGGCCACCATCAGCGCACCGTGCTCGTGGGGGTCGACGTACGCGCTGCCCGCGGCCGCCAGCCGTTCGACCGCCGCCCGGCGCTCGCCGTCCAGCGCCTCGATCGGCGGGATGGCGGTGTGGCGCCCACCGGCCAGGGTTGCCGTCGCCGACACCCGGATGCGCTCTCCCTCGGGCCCGGTGGCGTCGCCCCGGCGCCAGGCGCCGGCGCCCCGGGCTGCCCACCACCGTCGCCACCCGGCCGGGGTCCCCGTGGGCACCGTGGTCACGCCGACCACCGGCTCGCCGTCGACCTCGAGGGCGACCTGCGTCCCCCACCCGGTCCGCCCGACCACGAACAGGACGGTCCCGTCGATGCCGTCGACGATCCACCGCCGGTCGGCGGGCCCGGACTCGCCGACCTCCTCGCCCAGCAGGCCGTCGGCGGGGCGCTCCGTGGCCAGGATCTCGGCGATGCGCCGCTCGACCGCCAGGTCGGCAGACGACACGGGCGAGCCGTCGGGCTTGATCTCGTGCGCGACCGCCGCTCCGGTGAAGGCGGCCATCGTCAGCTCGTCGGCGGCGTCGGCGAGCCGCAACGCCAGCGCGAGGTCGTCGTCCAGCCGTGGGCCCACGCGTGTGAGTGTGTCAGCCGCAGTCGGTCGTCGGGCCGTCGATGCCCACGGCCAGGCAGGCGTTGCCGTCCACGTCGAGCGAGCTGGTCACGCCCTGGAGCATCCACATGTCGACGTCCTTGTGGATCGTGACCTGCACGGTGTCGGGCCCGACGGCCACCTGGGCGTTGGCGCCGCACGGGTAGCCGGACTTGTCGAGCAGCTCGCAGGCGAGGGTCTCGGCCTCGGCGGGGTCGAGGCGGATGTCGCCGCCAGCCCGGCGCGCCGCCTCGTCGATGCCCTGGACACCGGCCCGGGCGGCGGAGTCGGCGACGTTCTTGGCCTCCCTGTAGGTGACGAGCGTGCGGCCGCCGTCGAGCACCAGTCCGGTCACGGCCAGCAGGCCGACGGCGAAGATCACGACGAAGGCGGTGACCATCCCCTGGTCCCGGTCGTGCCGGCCGGTCATTGGCTGCGGAAGGCGTCGATGGGCTCCCACGCCACCTCCTCCAGGGTGACCGTCGGGCCGAGGTTCAGGTAGGTGAGGTCGCTGGTGGCCACGACGCAGGTCACGGTCACCCGGACGGTGCCGCCCCGCTGGAACGCGGGTTCGAACTCCGTTGTCACCTGGGGCCCGCCGTCGCAGCTGAGATGCTCGCCCCGCACCGAGTCGTCGGCTGCCCGCTGGGCCTGGACCGCCGCGGAACCGGCGTCGTACTGGAGCGAGGCGGCCCGGGCGGCGTCGTTCGCCGCCCCGACCAGGTCGCTCCGGGCGTCGGTGAGCCGGCCCGCCAGCACGAGCAGGAACAGGAAGCCGATGAGCGCCGGCATCACCAGCACCGTCTCGGTGGTCGCAGACGCCCGGTCGCCCCGCAGGCGTCCGCCGCCCGATGGTCGGGTCATGGGCTGGTGTCGACCGGCGCTTCGCCCGCGGGCCGGAACCGTTCGATGGCGGTCTCCGCGCTCTCGTCGATGCTGAAGTCGACGTCCATGCCGGGGAAGACGAACACGGTCGCGACGTCGCCGGACACCTCCATCCGCACCACCTCGTCGGCGTCCTGGAGGGACGCGGTGGCCTGGACGTTGGTCAGCAACTGGGGGGCCAGCTCGGTGATGAGCCCCGTGGCCACGTTCTCACCCTCGGTCAGATCGGCTTGCGTGCCGCCGACGGCGGCGGCCCGCGCCCCGTCCTGCGCCGCCGCGCTGGTGATGCTCACCGCGTGGAAGTACAGGCCGGCCTGGACGATCAGCATGAGCGTGAACAGGAACGCGGGGGTGGCGATGACGAACTCCGTCGTCGCCGACCCCGCGTCCCCACCCAGTCGCCGCCGGTGCATCACGGCCCGCTGTTGAGGCTGTTGGAGATGCTGTTCCCGCGGTTCTGGATGCCGGTGACCATCAGGGTCACGACCACGACGGCGATCGCCGCCAGCGAGCCCGTGATGATCATGGCCTCGGTGGTCATGCCCCGATCGCCCTCGCGCAGCTCCTTCAGCCGGTACCACAGGACCGACATGTAGTCCGTCATGACACTGATCATGGGTGTGGTCTCCTTGGTTGGTGGCTAGATCGTGCTCATGATGGCGTAGGCGGCCGGATAGCCGATCAGCAGCAGGAACCCGAGGAACAGCATCACGACGGGCACCGCCATCTTCTCGGTCGTCGACTGCGCCTCCGCCTCCGCCTCGGCCAGCGCATGGTCACGCAGCGACGTGGCCTTGACCGCCAGCGACTCGCGCACGCGGGCGCCTTCGGTCCCGGCCAGGGACAGGCTGGCCGCCAGCTCGGTGAGCTCGGGCACGCTGAGCTCGACGCCGAGGCGGGACAGGACCGCCCACGGCGTCTCCCCGGTGAGGACCGTCGTCTCCAGCGCGTTGTGCAGCTGGACGAACGACCAGCCCTGGCCGATCGAGGCCGCGTCCCGCAACGCGCTCTCGACGCCGGCCCCGCCGGCCAGCGAGATGACCACCAGGTCGAGGAAGGACCCCAGCGAGTGCTTGAAGGCGTCGCGGCGGTCGCGGGCCTGGTGGCGGACCCCGATGTCGGGTGCGAAGAAGAACGTCAGGCCGAGGATCAGCGAGAAGACCGTCGGCACGAGGATGTTGACGCCGTAGCCGAGCATCGACGCCAGCCAGCTCAGCACCGCCGGCAGCGCGACGCCGTACAGCCCGAGCACGACCTTCTTGGCCATGTGCTGCTCGATCGACCCGCCGGTGAGGCGGAGGTCCGCCTCGAGCGCGTTCATGTTCAGCCCGAGCTCGCGGGCCACGCGGGCCAGCGATGCGCCGACCGTGCGGCCGAGCAGGTCGTTCATGCCCTCCGACTGGTCGGGGGTCGTGAGCGACGCCAGGGCGTTGCGCCGGTGCAGCCGGTCGACGGCGGCCTGGAGCGGCGGCGCCGGCGGGAACAGCAGCCGGACCGAAAGAAGCGCGCCGGCGCCGGCCAGTGCCCCGAGCAGGATCGGCACGATCACCCGACCACGTCCTCGGTGCGCAGGAACCGCTGCTCCTCCACCGGCCGGAACGACCGGGCGAGCCACACGAACGCCCCGCCGAAGAACAGCCCGACGACGCCCAGCATGAACTGCCCGAAGGCGGAGTCGTAGGGCTCCAGGTAGTCGCGGTTCCAGATCAGCAGGGCGGCGGCGAACAGGCTCGTGAAGACCACGATGACCCGCACGGCCGTCTGGGTGCGGGCGCGACCCGCGGCCACCCGGAGCTGCATGTTGACGTGGGAGCGGGCCGCGGTGGCCAGCCGGCCCAGCAGGTCGCCGAGGCGCTTCGGGCTCTTGTCGGCGGCGAGGATCAGGGCCGCCACCACCAGGTCGCCCGAGGGGTGGTCCAGCTCGTCGGCGAACTCGCGCAGGGACGGGGCCAGGCGCTCGCGCTCCAGCCGGGCCGCCAGGCGGAGGACCTCGGGGCGGATGGCGCGGGGCGCGACCGCGGCGCTGGCGATGATCGACTGCTCGAGGCCGCCGGCGCCGGCCAGCGTGTCACGCAGCATCTCGGCCCAGGCGGCGACGGCCTCGGTGCGGGCGAGGCGGGCCGCGCGGGCGGCGCCGCCGCCCAGCAGGCTCGGGGCCATGAAGCCGGCGACCCCCGCGAGGAGCGCGGCCATGGGCCACCACGTGATCGCCCCGATCACGACCGCGGCGAACAGGCCGAGGGCCAGGCGGAGCGTGAAGTTCTCGATGCGCTTGCTGAGCGGGACCTCGGAGCCCTGGCGGCGGGGGGCGACCTCGCCGGGGGCGACCGGGCGCAGCGCCAGGGCGATGGAGACGATGCCCAGGCCGAACACCGCGCCGAAGACGGCGATGATCGGCGTCATCCGCGTCGCCGCCCGGCGGCTCGTCGAAGCTTCACTGCACCCTTCCTCGGGATGCGGGCACCCAGCGCCCGCCTTCAGCCGCCCGCCGGCTGAACACGTGTCGGCGCCGAATCTACTGGCCGCCAATCGTCGGCGGTACGCGCCCCCCGGGCGGTGGCCGGGCTGCCGCTCTGGGTCAGCTCGCGCTGGCCGCGAGGTAGACGTTGAGCTTGCCGAGGCCGCCCCCGGGGGCCAGGCCGACGCCCACGACCGAGAACTCCCAGGCGCCGCCGGCGGCCTGCGCGGCGCCGGCCAGAGCGTCGACGCCGCGGGTCGTGCCGTGGTGGCGGCCCGCCAGGGTGCGGGCGAGGGTGAGCACGCCGGCGGGGTCGAGGCCCATGGCCTTGGCGGGCAGGTGGACCGACAGGGTCGGATCGCCGCCCGCGCGGCGCTCGCAGCACAGGTGGACGCTGGACCGCCACGCGACCGCCGCGCCGCAGTCGGCCAGATCGTCCAGCAGGTCACCGGCGTCGGCGCCGAAGCGGCGGGCCACCGCGGCCAGCGCCGCGCCGTCGGTGCGGCGGCCGGTCCGGAAGTACAGCTTGTGGACCCCGCCGCCCGTGCCGGCCTCGGCAGTGGCGACGTGGGGCACCAGGAACGGCAGGCCGTCGACCAGGCCGGCCAGCTCGCCGAGCACCGGCCACCGGGCGGCCAGGCGGTCGAGCCCGCCCTCGTCGAGCCCGGCGTTGCCGTAGACCTTGAGCCCGGCCAGGTCGCCGGGGTCGCCCGGCCGGTGCACCAGGCCGAACCACGTGGCGAACCGGGTCCGGGACGGCACCGCCGACGGGTCCGGGAACAGCGCGTCGAGGAGGCAACCGAGCTCGGCCGCCTCGCCGCGGGCGCCGGGCGCGAGCCGCTCGACGAGCCCGTCGAGGGCGAGGCGCTGGGACGCCAGCCGGGGCCCGAAGAACGGCATGCCGCTCGCCGTCTCGGTCACGTACCGCAGCGCCCCGTCGAGGCGGCCGCCCCCGCCGGTGACGCTGGCCTCGAACGGCACGCCCGATGGCGTGATGGCGCTCGCACGGCGGCCGTCGTCGGTCCGGGGGACGGTGTAGCCGGCCGCCGCCCGGGCGAACGTGGTCCGCACGGTGGCGGCGTCGACCCCCGGCACCAGCCGGCGGACCATCTCGTCGAGGAAGGCGGCGACGGTCTCCACGGTGGGTGGACGCTGGCGGTGGCTCAGCCCCACCAGCCGTCGGGGCGCAGTAGGACGCGGTAGTCGAAGCCGACCGCGGCCAGGTCGGCCTGGGTCTGGTCCCGTAGCGGCGAGCCCGGCACGGCCCGCTTGTCGGGCCCCGGGAAGAACACCTCGTTCGACATGACCAGCGGGCCCTCGGCGCCCACGATCTCCCGCACCGACGTCACGTACCGGCGCATGCCGCCCTCGCCGCCGCCGGCCGACGTGCCGATGTGGACGACGAAGTTGATCGCGTTGGCCACCATCAGGTTCGTGGCCTCGAGGTTGAGGCGCTCGGGCGCCTGGATCGCGTACATGGCGAGCTTGCCGAAGGCGCCGAGCGACGAGTTGGCGTGCACCGTGCACATCGAGCCGTCGTTGCCCTGGCTCATGGCGTTGAGCATCGGGATGACCTCGTGGCCCCGGACCTCGCCCACGATCACCCGGTCGGGGTTCATGCGCAGACCCCAGCGCACCAGCGTGGCCAGGTCGATCTCGCCCTCGCCCTCGACGTTCTCCTCCCGGCCCTCCAGCGCCACCACGTCGGGGTGGAGGTCCGGATAGCGGTCGAGGCCCAGCTCGAGGTTGTCCTCGATGGTGACGATCCGCTCCTCGGGGCCGACCTCGTTGAGCATCGCCCGCAGGAGCGTCGTCTTGCCGGCGTCGACGCCCCCGCAGATGATGAAGCTCTTGCGGGCCTTGACCGCGGCCGACAAGAACTCGCGCAGCGCGAGGTCGATGGACGCGAGCCCGACCAGGTCGTCGAGGAACACCTTCGGAAACCGGTGGCGGCGGATGGCCACGCACGGCCGGGAGGTCACCGCCATCACCGCGAACAGGCGGCTGCCGTCCGGGAGTTGGAGGTTCAGCGACGGCGACCCGTTGTCGAACCGGCGCTCCGTGAGGCCGACCCGGGCCGCGGTCATCCGCAGCGTGTCGATCAGCTCGTCGTCGCTGTCGGCGATCGGCGGCGCCCGGTGCTTGCTGCCGTCGGCCCGGGTGACCCACACGTCGGCGTGCCCGTTGGCGTCGATGTTCTCGATCGAGGGGTCGTCGAGCAGCCGCTGGAGCGCCCCCAGGCCGAACAGCGCGTCGTGGATGGCCTGCGCGAGGGTGGTCTCCTCGTCGAACGGGAGCGGCTCCCGGCCCTCCTCGAGCTGCTCCTTGGCGTAGCGCTCGAGCCGGCGGTTGATGAGCTGGCGGCCGAACTGGCGCTGGTCTGCCGGCGACATGCGGGGCCGGTCGGCGATCTCGTCGGTCCGGAGCCGCTCGGTCAGCTCGTCGGCGACCTCGCGGCGGAACGTGCGGACCAGCGACTTGTCGGTGACGGTCATCGCTCCTCATCCTCGCTGCGCCGGAAGTGCTTGGCGTTGCCGCCCCGCCCGTTGCGGGCCACGCCGTTGGTCCACGGACGGGGTGGTCGCGGGACCCCCCGCGGAGGCTCGGCGGGCTCCGGCGCCGGCTGCCACTCGCCCGACCCGCGCTCGGCCGGCTCGGCCTGGCGCACGGCCCGGTCGCCGTAGGGCGGCACGGCCCCGCCGGGCGGTGGCGGCGCAGGCGGCGCGGGCGGCATGGCCCAGCCGTCGTCGCCCGCGGGAGGCGCGGGCGGGTACCCGCCCGACGGAGCCCGTGGCGGCACCGCCTGGCCGTAGACGGGATCCGGGGACGTGGGCCCGGGCGCCCCGGACCCGGGCGCGGCCGGGTGCTCGCCCGACGGGCTCGCGGCGGGCGGCGCCAGCTGGTGCTCATCGGGCCCCGGAGCGTTCGGGGGTGCGGCGGCGTAGCCCGGGTAGCCGGCCTGCCGGGGCGGCTCGGCCGCCGCACGGGTGGCGGTCGCTGGTGGGCCGAGCCAGGTGGCCAGGCCCTCGGCCACCGACCGGGCGTCGCGCAGCAGGCGGGAGCGACGCAGCACCCGCAGGCCGTGAGGATGCCCGAGCGTCAGGGCCTGGGCCGCCCGGTCGTCCATCGGGATCGTGCCCAGCGGAGTGGCGCCCACCACCGTGGCCACGTCGCTGACGCCGTAGGGCTTGTCGCCGATCGCCAGCAGCGACGTCGCCCGGGCGTTGATCGTGGGCAGGCGGCTGGCCAGGTGGTGGATCTCGCTCAGGATCGGGCGGGCCACGACCACGAGCAGGTCCGCCTGGGTGGCGACGTCGAACGCGGGCGAGTACGGGTCGAGCCGCCCGCAGTCGACCAGCACGTCGGCGTCCAGCGAGGCCAGCACCTTGGGCAGGCCGCCCCGCAGCGCGCCCAGCGCCGCGGACGCCTGGTCGGCGGCGACCGGTGCCAGCAGGATGCGGCGGATCGGGCCGTCGGCTCCGACATCGGACGGCAGGGCCTGCGTGTGGGCCAGGTAAGTGTCGCGGCTCAGGTCGCGGCGCCCGGTGGCGGCCAGCGTGACCAGCCCGGGCTCCGGCGGCATCTCGAACCGCACCACCAGGTCGCCGCCCGCGGGGTCGACCTCCACGATGTGCAGGTCCCGCTCCGCCGGCCAGCTGGCAGCGAGCGCCGTGACCGTGGTGGTGACCCCCGGCGACGACTTGGCCGAGGCGAAGGCGATGACACCCACCGGGCCGTCAGTCCCCCTGGGCGGCGGTCTCGGCCAGCCGGAGCTGGTCGCTGTCGCCGCCGTAGATCTGGGGCACCAGGTTGCGGTCGACCGACACCGACACCCGGACGTCGGTGGCGGAGTCGCTGTCCGTGACGTCGCTGACCCGGCCGATGCCGATGTTGACCGGGTCCTGCGCCTCGCCGCCCCCGGTGGCGGCCGGCATGCGGATGATCCGGACGTGGTCGCCGCGCTCCAGCCCGGCCGGCACCAGCGTCTGGTCGATGGCGATGGCCACGGTCTCCTTGTTGTTCTCCAGGCCCTGCGTGTCGCCGACCGCGTCCGGCACCAGCAGCGTGCCCGCCAGCATGTCGACCGACGCCGGCTGGCCGATGACCTGATCGCGCGCGGAGGACGCGACCGCCCGGACGCCCGGGTCGAGCGAGACCCGGACGGTCGCGAGGTCCTCGGCCTGGAATACCTGGCCGGCCGGCACGTCGCGGGCCAGCGCCAGCACCGGCTCGCGGTCGCCGGCGTTCATCCACAGCACCACGAAGGCCAGCGCCGAGCCCAGCGTGACCAGCACGGCGAGCAGCGCCAGCGACCAGCGGCGCTGGCGCCCGCCTCCGGGGACCAGCGTGGGCGCCGGCCGGGCGCCGGGCATCTGGTTTCGCGGGGGAAGGGTCGTCGAGGCCATCGCGGTGATCTCCTAGTCGCGTTCGTCGCCGGAGCGCCACGGGGGACCCGCCGACCCACCCGGCTGCCCGGCCAGCTCGTCGTCGTGCTCGTCGCGAGCGCTGCCGCCGGTCTCGGGGCCGGCCAGCACGGGCGGCTCGTCGGACACCGGGCCGTCGCTCGGCGGATCGTCAGGCAGCAGGACCATGCCGCCGGCGCCGCCGGCGCCGCGCACGCCGCCGGCCCGGCCCCCGACGGCCGCGCCGCTGGCGCCTCCCTGACCCCCCTCGCCGGCCAGGATCACGCCGCACCCGCCGCCACCGTCGTCGTCGATCAGGACCATGCCGCCGTCGATGATGCGCGAGGAGTCGCCGTCGGGCGCCGGGGCGGGCGGGGGCGCCGGCGGCGCCTCGACCGGCGGCGACGGCGACGGACCGACGCCGAAGGCGTCGGGCGGGAGCTCGAGCTTCCACCCCACGTAGATGAGGTCGGGGTCGGTCAGGCGGGTGCCGTCGGCCTGCGGCTTGCCCTGGTTGAGCCCGAAGATCTCACGCCAGCGGAACGGGTCGCCCAGGTGCCGCTCGGCGATGTCCCACAGCGTGTCGCGCCGCTGGACCTCGTAGACCGGTCCCGGCCCCACCGGGGCCACCGGGACCTCGGTGTGGCGGGTGGCGTGGCGGCCGAGGTCGTCCTCGACGACGAGCGTGCTCACCGGCTGGACCGTGGGGATGACGTCGGCCCGCTGCTGGGTGGACGCGCCCGAGCTGTTGCGCGTGGCGACGAGGGCGCCGAGCAAGGCGGTGGTGGCGACGAGCCGGGCCGCCCACCGCTGGACGCCGCCGGCCAGCGGGACGTTGCCCGCCTTGCGGCCCCGGACGTAGGCGATGGCCTCGACGATCAGGGAGACCAGCAGCTCGGTCCACACCAGCCAGCACACGAGCGCCAGCGACTTCACGAGGAACGACTCGGGGATGTAGGTGTCGCGCAGGGCGCGGGAGATCTCGTCGAGGGTGGGCACCTCGGCCGGCAGCGGCGACCCCACCCACGTCACCAGGGCCACCGGGACGCCCACGACGAGCGCCAGGGTGCCCGCCAGCGCGAGGAAGCCGCGACCGACGTCGGCGGCGCGGTGGTTGGTTCGCTGGATCGTCTGGACGGTCATCGGCAGCTCATCTGGATGCGGTGGATGGACGTTCGTCGCCGAGCGTTGGCGTCTCCCCTTGCCCCGGCCCGGGTGGCGACCGGCGTGTGGCACCGGTGCTGTCACTCGTGCCGTAGATGATGGCGCATGCCGAGGGGCGGCGGGCGTCGCGGCCCCCTCATACGGGCGTCGCCTCCGGCACGTGCGCCGCCGGGGCCGCCGCGGCGTCGACGGAGATGCGGTCGCAGCGGCTGCCGTTCCCCTCGGCGAGCTCGGCCCGGCCCGCGCCGTCGACGGTCTCGACCTTGTCGGGCTGGTACGCCTGGTCGGCCACCGACGGCCAGACGTCGAAGTACTGCACGACGCCCCCGGGCGGCTTGTAGAGCCCGGGCGTGTCGACGCCGTCGCAGTCCCAGTCGCCGAGGATCAGTTGATCGCCCGGCTCGCCCAACCCGATGCGCTTTCGATCGCCGCCGATGTCGATGGTCAGCACCATCACCTCGTCCCCGCCCACCGGCTGGAGCTGGTAGATGCCCTGGACCACGCAGCCGTCGCCGTCCACGTCACCCTCCACCTCGACGCCGCTCGGGGACACCTCCAGCGGGTCCTGCTCGGGGCAGTCGGGCCCGGCGAGGGGCCCCCGGATGAGGAAGATGCCGCCCGCGGCCACCAGCCCGACGGCTGCGGTGGCGATCACCCGGGGGCGCTTGCGGGGCGCCTCGGCCTCGCGCCGGGGCGGCCGCGGGCCGAACGTGCGGGTGCCGGCCATGGCCAGCTCGTCGTCGGTCGGGGCCGGCTGCGCCACGGGGCCGGGCAGGCTGGGCGCGTCGGCGGGCACCGCGCCCCGCAGCGCCCGGGCGAACGCCTCCGCGGTGCCGAACCGGCGGGCCGGGTCGCGGTCCATGGCCTGCTCCACCACGGCGGCCAGGGGCCCGGGCACCCCGGGCGTCTCCTCGAGCTGCGGGTGAACGCCCCGGTCGGCGGCCCGCACCACCGCCAGCGGCGACGGGCCCGTGTACGGCGGGACGCCGGCCAGCGTCTGGTAGCAGACGACGCCGAGGGAGTAGATGTCGGCCCGGGGGTCGGGCGGGGCGCCGTCGAGCAGCTCCGGCGCGACGTACTCGGCCGTGCCCGCCGCGTGGTCGCTGGTCAACTGGCCAAGGGTGCGGGCCACGCCGAAGTCGCCCAGCAGCGGCTCGCCGTCGGTCGTGAACAGGATGTTGGCCGGCTTGACATCGCCGTGGAGGACGCCGCGCCGGTGCGCGGAGGCCAGCGCGTCCGCCACCGGGGCGGCCACCGCCACGACCTGGCCGGGGCTCAGGCGGCCTCGCTCGGCCAGCAGGTCGTCGAGCGAGCCGCCGGCGGCGAACTGCATCGCGAGCGCCACGCCCTCGCCGTCGTGCACCACCTCGAACACCCGCACGATGTGGGGGTGGTCGAGCTCGGTGAGCACGGTCGCCTCCCGGCGGATGCGGGCCAGGTCGACGGCCCCGCCGCCGGCCCGCAGCCGCTTGAGCGCCACCACCCGGCTGACCGGCCCGGCGCGGTGGGCCTTCCACACAGTGCCGGCGGCGCCCGCGCCGATCTGGCGCTCGAGCTGGTAGTCGCCGACGGTGGTCACCCCGGTGTTCTAGCCCGGATGCGGGCCCGTGCCCGACCGCGCAAGCGGCGCCGCGGCCCCTACCTTTGCGCGCGACGTGAGGGTGTCGACCTGGGGGCTTACATGACCACGAGTTCCGCCGAACCGGCCCGCCTGCTGGCGTATCCGGGCTTCCTCACCGACGCCGACGAGGAGCTGACGAGCCTGGCCACCGAGGTCGACGGCGCGTGCGAGCGCTTCGGCGCCGGCGCCGGCGCCTACCTGCCCGGCGGCTTCGACGCCGACTGGGCGGGCAACTGGCTGCGCGCCCTCGAGGACGAGTCGGTCCACCTGGCGGCGTGGGTCCGCAGCGTGGGCACCGGGTTCCAGCTCGCCGGCACCGACCCCGACGGCGACGGCATCTTCAGCGCCGAGGACCGGGTCCTCGCCCCGCTGGTCGGCGAGCCGACGATCGCGGAGGCGCAGAAGGAGGCCGAGGGCCGGGCGGCCGCCGAGCAGATCCGCCAGACGCTCGTCGCCGCCGGGCTCGACCCCGACCACTTCTCGGTCGAGGCGCTGTGGAACCTGAGCCAGGACAACCCGCAGTACCGGCCGCTGTTCGACCAGCTGGTCGGCGTGGGCGGGCAGATGTGGGACGAGGACTTCGCGGCCGGGTTCTACGACCGGCTCGGGCCCGAGGGCACGCACGTCCTGCTCGGCGTGGTCGACACCTACGCGGCCCGCTACGAGGGCCGCGGGCTCATCGACGGCGACATGGACTGGTCGGCGCACATCCAGGACCAGCTGCTGCTGCCGCTGGTCGGCGGCTTCGCCCGGGCCACCCGCAACCCCGACCTGCTCGACGACCGGGCGGCGCTGGTCGACACCCAGGACGAGATCCAGCAGCGCCACCTCGCCCTGCTGATGAGCGGCGAGCCCCGGGACTACGACCCGCGGTTCCTGGCCGACGGCGCCGAGCGCATCCTCGTCACCGGCAAGGACCTCAACCGGTCGCAGTACCCAGGCGAGTACCCCGTCGGCCAGGACATCACCGACTACCCCGGGTTCTCGTCGAGCGCGTGGCTCTACGACGACCCGGGGCTCGGCCTGCCCGAGGTGGTGGCGCTGCGGGCGCTCGACGGCAGCACCGAGGCGGCGTGGAGCTTCGCCAGCCGAGGCCAGGACCACGTCGAGGCGATCGTGCACCCGCCCGGGCTGCGTATGCCCCACACCGCGCGGCTCCACGACGAGTACGTCGCCCTGTTCGACGAGGTGGACCGGCACGCGGCCGGCGCGATCGAGGAGGCGTTCGTCAACGCCCAGTACGCCACCGTCCCCGACCCGACCGACCCGAGCCGCCGGATCCCGCTGGTGACCCGCGACCAGTCCATCGCCGCCTACAACGACTTCATGGAGTCGGTGGCGCAGGGCGACGTCAGCGACACGATCAAGCGGTCGGCGGCCCGCACGCTGCTCCCCCACCTCAACGACATCGGCGAGGCCGCCAACATCCAGGCCGAGACGCCGGGCATCGAGGTCGACGTGCCGTTCGAGCGGGCCGACGTCGTCGGGTTCTTCAAGGAGCTCGGCTACGACGAGGAAGCGGCCGCGATCGTCGGCAACCAGATCGGCCTGTGGAGCGGCGCCGAGAGCCACCAGCTGTTCACCGACAACGCCCGGCCGACGCCCGGCCAGCTCCAGGACACGTTCGACCCGGTGGCCCACGTGATCGGGGCGGCGTACCAGGGGTTCAACGAGACCGAGGCGGCCGCGGCGGCGGCGAACAGCCACCTCGCCTATGGCATCTCCCACGGCGCCGCGCTGGTCGGGGACCTCGGGCCACCGGTCGTCGGGCTGATCGCCGGCGGGCCCGTCGGGGCCGGCGTCGGCGTGCTCGTCGGCGCGGGCGTCGACGTGGTCAACCAGATCGGGCTGTTCGGTATCGAGGACATCCGCACGGCCGACACCAGCCTGCCGTTCGACGGCGACGACCTGCAGCGCACCACGGTGACCGGGCTGCGGGAGCAGGCGATCCTCAGCCTGGAGGCGGGGGGTCACATCCCGCCCGGCACGCCGCCCGGGAGCTACAGCGGCGTCCTCGCCGACTACTTCGGCGGCACCGACCCGTTCGACGACCTGTACCAGGGCAGCTTCGTCGAGGCGTTCAACTACAGCGCCGACGACGCCTGGTAACCCGGGCCCCGCCTCAGTCGGCTGTGGCGTCGGCCAGCCGGGCCTGCTCGGCGCGGGCGGCGGCGTTGAGCTGGCGCTGGGCCTCGTTGGCGTTGCCGATCGCCGTCCAGATCGGGAGGGCGGCGTAGCCGGCCAGCTCGGCACCCGAGGTGAAGCGGCTCTGGAGCAGGCCGGCGGCCCGGTCGAACTCGGTGCGGAAGTAGCCCTGCCAGTTCACCACCACGTCGGTGGCGAGGCCGTCGCGAGCGGTCACCTGGTCGCTCAGCTTGGCGCCCATCTTGGCCAGCGCATCGAGGGCGGCGCTCGCCGCTCCGAAGTCGAAGTCGACCCTCGCCGCCCCGTCGCAGGGCTGCACGATCTCGATGTCTGCCATGGCACGAAGGTAGTAGCCGCTCGGCTGAAGCGGGCCGCGGCCCCGGTCCGGCCACCGGGGCCTTCTGGCGGCTGCGAGAGCGACGCAGGCGCCCACAGCCGCCAGAACGACCAACGGACTAGACGTTGCCGCCCGCAGCCTGGATCTCGGCGTTGATGAGCTTCAGGTCCGCTGCGAGATCCGTCAACTGGGCGACGGCCGTCGTCAGCGTCGTCTTGTACTGCGGCCACTCCTCGTAGAAGAGGTGGGCGGACGGGCCGTCGAAGTTCTCGGGCGTCAGGGTGTCGCCCTGCGTGATGAAGTCGGTGATCGCCTGGTTGAGCGAGCCCTCGACCGTCGACGCCATCTGCGCGGCGGTGGTGACGGAGAGCTCGCTGGACCGGACGTTGCCTGTGACCATGTCGTGATGCTCCTTGGTGGATGATCAGCAGCCGGCCGCCAGGCCGGTTCGGTTCCCCCAGCGCCCCGCTGGCGCCGACAGTAGCGAGGAAGTCCGGCGGGTTTACGTCGCCCCCTGGCCTGTGTCCGTCGGGCTCAACGGGGCAGCGCGACCTGCACCAGCTCGACGTTCCCGTTGGCCGCGACGTAGCCGCGGCCGGCCACCATCGCAACCGGCGAGCGCCGCGGCAGGCGGGTGCCGAAGATGTCGCCGTCGAGGTCGACGTCGGGCCGGAGCATGACGCCGAGCTTCGAGCGGCGCAGCGGCCGCGTCCAGTGCGAGTAGCCGGTCCGGACGCCGTCGTTGCGCCCGGCGGCGACGAACAGGAGGTCGGCCCGGTCGGACGTCGACAGCCTGTCGAGCACGCCGCCGACGTCGTCGATGGCCTCGGCGTCGTCGACGAGCACCAGCACCAGGCCCTCGCCCGGCTCGACCAGCGGCGTCAGTCCCTCACCGATCTGGTTGGGGTGGATCGCCCGGCCGACCAGCGGGTCCGCGCCGATGGGCGACCGCGGCCCCGCCACCGCCACCACCCGCACGTCGCCCCGCGCCGCCCGGCAGGCCGCGGCCACGGTCAGCAGGGCCGTGCTCTTGCCCGACCGGGCCGGACCGACGATCAGCGCGTGCTCGCCCTGGTAGGCCACGAGGTGGGCGGTGGCCCGGGCCGACTCGGCCACGCCGATCGGGATCGTCCACGGCCGGGTGGCCAGGTTGCCCGCCGCCCCCAGGTCGGCGAGGCGCACCTCGGTGGTGAGCACGTCCATGCGCACGGGCGGGCGCGCCGGCGGCGGGATGGACGACGCCAGCCGCCGGGCGGCCGCCTCGGCCCCGTCGGCCGGGCGGGCGATCTGCACGACCTGGCGGTCGGTGATCGTGATGGCGCGGCCCGGCACCATGTCGGGCACGTTGGCCATGCGGATGCCGAAGCTGCTGTAGTCGCCCTTGTCGCCCAGCCGCAGCGCCATCCGCTGGCGGACCAGCGAGGCCAGGGCGTGGGACACGGCGCCGGCGCGGTCGGCGGCCACGACCGTGAAGAGGCCGACCTCCGGGCCGTCGGCGAACACCCGGGTCAACGCCTCCCAGTGGGCGCTGCCGGCCAGGTCGTTGTACTCGGCGACGAGGCTGGTCCAGCCGTCGACGAACGTCACGATCACCGGCTCGCCGCGCACCGCCGCCGCCCCCAGGTCGCGGCGCCGGTCGAGCTCGGCCCGCAGGAAGCGCATGAGCCGCGTCTGGCGCTCGCGCTCGGCCGCCAGGATCACCGCCCCCACGTGCGGCAGCGCGGCGATGGCCCCCAGCTCGCCCGCGCCGAAGTCCATCGCGTACATGTGCACGTCGTCGGGCGACTGGGTGCGGGCCAGCGACAGCGCCAGGCTGGTCAGCGCCGTGGTCGTGCCGCTGCCGCCGATGCCGTACACGACGAGGTTGCCCTCGTGGCGGTACCAGCCCACGGGGTACTGCGACTGGGCCTCGGGGTCGTCGGCCAGCGCCAGCGGGACGAAGCCCTGGGCACCCGCGCCGACCCCGGCCCGGCCCGACTCGATCGACGCGTCGATCAGCGCATCGAGGTCGACGTCCCGGGGCAGCGGGTCGGGCCATGGTCGCCGCGGGGCGGGGCGGCCGGTGGCCGCGAACGCGTCCGTGATGGCCGACACCAGCAGCGCCAGGTCGGTCTGGCCCGGCAGCGGTACCCCGTCCACCGGCGGGCCGGCCACGGCCGCGACCGCCGCCGGGTCGACCGGGGGCGGCGGGATCTCCTGGCGGGTCGCCGGGCCGTACACGAAGCGGGCCACGTCGACGTGCGCCAGCGACGCCGAGTCGCGGGATCCTGTCGACAGCGCCGACTGGATGGCCACGACCTCGTTCGGCCCGAGCCGCACGTAGGCCCGCCCGGGGGCGGTGCGCGGGATGGCCGCGGCGTCGGTGACGTCGATGATGTCGCGGGAATCGCCGTCCTCCTGCACCCGCAGGGCGATCCGCATGTTGGTGTTGGCCTTGATGTTGTCGTTGATGGCGCCCTGGGGCCGCTGGGTGGCGAGCAGCATGTGCACGCCGAGGCTGCGGCCCCGCTGGGCCACGCCCACCAGGGCGTCGATGAACTCGGGCAGCTCGGCCTTGAGGGTGGCGAACTCGTCGATGATCACCAGCAGCCGGGGCATGGGCTCGGGCAGGCCCTTGCGCAGGTAGTCGGGCAGGTCGACGGCCGCCGCCTCGCGCAGGGCCCGCTCGCGGTACTTGAGCTCGGCCTCGAGGCAGCGCAGCGCCCGCTCGGCCAGGTGCTCGTCGAGGTCGGTGACCATGCCGACCGTGTGGGGCAGCTTGGCGCACTCGTCGAAGGCGCTGCCGCCCTTGAAGTCGATCAGCACGAACGTGAGGTGGTCGGGATCGACGCTGGCCGCCAGGCTGGCCACGAGGGTGCGCAGCAGCTCCGACTTGCCGGCGCCGGTCGTGCCGCCCACCAGGCCGTGGGGGCCGTCGGCGACGAAGTCGACGGAGAACACCCCGTCCTCGGTGACGCCCACCGGCCCCGTCGGGCGGGAGTCGGGGCCGGCGGCCTTCCACCGGGCCAGCACCGCGTCCGGGGTGCACTCCTCCATCTCCAGGAGCGGCAGCAGCCGGATCGTCGCCGGCAGGCCTGCGCCCACCAGGTCGAGCTCCGGGTCCTCGAACCGAGCCAGCGCCCGGGCGCAGTCGCGGGCCACGTCGTCGGCCATGCCGGCGGGCAGGAACCCGGCGATGTGCTCGCCCCGCTGGGGCAGCGTCAGGTCGGCGCCGCCGTCGGCATCGCTCATGTCGACCACGGTGGTGCAGACGGCCGGCAAGCGGTCGGCCGTGGAGGCGATCACGATGCCGGCCACCGCGCCGCCCTCGCCCCGCAGCAGCGACCGGGTCGGCGCCTTGCGGCCCTCCGTGAGCAGCTCGTCGTCGACCACCACCAGCAGCGGGGGGCCGGTGGCGCGGGCCTCGCGGCGGATCGAGCGGGGCCCGGTGCGCTCGCTGGCGGCCCAGGCTTTGAGCCGCCCGTCGACGAGCCGGGTCGACATCTCGGGGTCGGACGACAGCAGGCGGCCCGAACCGCTGGCGTCGCGGGTGTGGGGCAGCCACTTGACCCAGTCCCACGCCGGCGCGGTCTCGGCCCGGGCCAGGATCATCATGGGGAGGTCGGCCGGGCCGTGGAGGATCGCCGCCTGGCACAGCAGCGAGCGGGCGAGGGCCAGCGCCGCCGGGCGGTCGCCGACGATGCCGACCACCCCGCCCTCGGACAGGTCGACGGGGACCGGGCTGCCGGCCAGCAGGGCGTGGTCGTCGAGCGCGGCGCGCAGCTCGTCCGGGGCGTCGGGCGTGACGTCGACGTCGGGGATCGGCGGGCGCCACGGCACGTCGCCCACCCCGGCCCGCAGGCTGAGGAAGTCGGCGTGGCCCAGCCGCCGCTCCCACAGCAGGGTGCTGGGCAGCATGACCCGCCGGACGATCTCGGCCGGGTCGGGGCAGGCCTGCTCGCGCCTCGTACGCTCGGCGACGACCACGCCGGCCAGCCGCTCGCGGAACCCGACCATCTCCCTGGCGAAGCGCTCCTTCTCGGACCGCTCGGACTTGCGGCCCTTGCGCTTGCCGTCGACGGCGTTGGCCACCGCCATGACCGGGGTCAACGCCGCGAACATCAGCATCTGCGGCGACTTCGTGGTGGCGTACATGCCGCCCGCCAGCGCCAGCGGCGCCAGGCAGCCGAGCAGCGAGAACGGCACCTTGCCGTGGCCGGACTTCGGCGCCTGGGGCGCCCGCAGCTCGGGCGTGGGCGGCGCCGGGGCGGGTCGGGGCGGCCGGTTGAACGGGATGGTGCCGGCCGCGGTGGTGTGGCGCAGCGGGTCGACGGCCACCGGACGGTCGTCGTCGCGCACCGCCCGGACCTCGAGGTCGAGGGCACCCAGGCGCAGTGGCACGCCCTCGGCCAGCGGCACCGGGTCGAGCACCGCCTCACCGGCGACCCAGGTGCCGTTGTGGGACCGGTAGTCCTCGATCGTGACCTCACCGTCCGGCGTGGTCGTGATGCCGGCGTGGCGGCGGGACAGCGTCCCGTCGCGCAGCAGCACCTCGCACCCCGGTGCCCGGCCGATGACGATCGTGCCCGGCACAAGTGGGAAGCGGCGGCCGGCGTCGAGCCCGTTGACCACCACCAGCTCGCGGGCGGGCGCCCCGCCCAGCACCGGCGCCGGCGGCGGCGGGGGCACGCCCCGGTCGACCGCCCGGGGTGGCCCGAACCGGACGACCGCGCCCTCGTGCAGGCCGGCCTCCGTCAGCTCGAAGTCGGGGTCGGCCGGGTGGTCGCCGATGAGCAGCGTACGCTCGGCGCCCCGGGGGTCGAGCGCGACCGCCAGGTCGTCGACGGTGGCCGACGGGTTGTTGACCCGGACATCCAGTTCGTGACGGTCCCGACCGTCGAAGTACACGATCTGCACGGCGCACCAAAGGTAGCGGCGCGCTGTGACAGCGTCGGAGCGCCCCCGACCCCGAAACCCTGGCGCCCCCGAGGACGCGCCTCCCTACGCTCGACCCATGATCAACCTCGACGACGCCTTCTCCCGGTTCGACGACGTGTGGGCCCCGCGGATCGTCGCCCGGCTCAACGACTACGACGTGCGCATCGCCCGCTGCGAGGGCGACCACACCTGGCACGTGCACGACGAGACCGACGAGTTCTTCCTCGTGCTGGAGGGCCGGTTCACCATCAACCTGCGGTCGGGGCCAGTTGTGCTGGGCCCCGGCGACGTCCACGTCGTGCCCCGGGGTGTCGAGCACTTCCCCCAGGCCGAGCCCGGCACCCGCATCCTGATGTTCGAGCCGGCCGGGACGCTCAACACCGGCAGCGGCCCGAGCGACGCCGCCCACATCACGACGACGGCGGGCGTGGACCTGACGTGACCGGCGCGGGGATCTCGACGTCGAGGGCGGTGTGGGGCAGCTCCCATCCGTGGGGGTCGTCCCGACTCACCTCGGGCGGCAGCGTGCCCAGGCGCTCCTCGATGCGGCGGAGCGAAGCCTCGATCTTCTCGTCGGTGTCCTTGGACTCGGCGCTGCCCTTGTGGATGAACAGCGCGGACAGGGCGACGAAGGCGAACAGTTGGAGGAACTCCGACTGCCAGTTCTCCAGCGTCGACTGGGCGAACGCCGACACGAAGTCGCCGGCCGACGTCGACTCCCCGTGGGCCTGCTGCTCGTCGGTGTAGGTCTGCCACTCGGCGATCGCGTGGGCGACCCAGGTCCCGAAGAACAGCAGCATCAGCGCAAGCCCCAGGCCGAACTCCCGCCAGACGCTGCGTCCGGGCGTGTGGTGATTGCGGATGCTGCGCACAAGCGCGAACACGACGACCAGAAGGGAGGCGAGCGCGACCACGGCCGCCAGCAGCATCATCCAGGCACCGGGGCTCATGCACGGCTCCTTTCCGTCCTCGGCGCCTTCTCGTGTACCCCCCGGGACGCGGTTCGAGACCGGCCGGCCTGACCGCCTGAGGGCGTCCCCACCGCGGCGGACCGCGGCGGGGACGCCGTGAGTCAGGCGGACCCGGAGACGGCCGCGGCCTCGGCGACCGCCGCGGGGGCGGCGCCGCCGGGGTTGCCCCGCCGCACGCCGTTCACCGTCTCGGTCGTCTTGGAGTACCGGACGACTGCGAAGCCGATCGCGTCGCTGTTGAGGTCGAGGACCTCGAGGCTGACGTTGTCGAAGGTGTCGCAGACGGCGTGGTAGCAGGGGTCGTACTGCTGGCCGGCGGTACCGCCGTAGACGAGCACCTGCTCGGGCGTCTTCGGCACCTCGGCGCCGGTGAAGAGGCCGCCGAACGGGATGTCGGCCAGGAAGAACGCCTCGTAGTCCGACCGGAAGTCGATCTGGGTGGGCTCGAAGGCCAGGCTGCGGTCGGCGTAGAACGTGCCGAACAGGTTCTCGATCGCCGCAGAGCCGTCGGGGCCGGCCAGGCCGAAGGCGGATCCGTCGCCGTCGTAGACGAAGCGCACGTAGTTCGGCGAGCCCACCATGTCGAAGTTGAGGTACAGGGCGATGTTGCCGAGCTCCTCCTCCGACAGGTTGGTCACGTAGAACTCGGAGCCGATGCTGCCCGACTCCTCCGCGCCCCACCAGGAGAAGCGGACCTTGTTGAACGGCGTCACGTTGGCGAACTGCTCGGCGACCTCGAGGATCGCCGCGCTGCCGGAGCCGTTGTCGTTGATGCCCGGGCCCTCGAACACCGAGTCGAGGTGGCCGCCGACCACCACGACGTTGTCGTCGCGGCCGCCCGCCGTCTCGGCGATGACGTTGGCAGTGGGCTTGATCTCTCGGGTTGCGTTGGCGAACACCCGCATCTCCAGGCCGGTGATCTCGGACAGCTCGACGCCGAGCGGGTACGTGACGCCGAGCACCGGGATGCCGCTGGTGTTGTTGGCGGTCAAGGTGACAGGCGGGATGTCCTCACGGTCGGGCGAGTTGCCCTGGTTCATGATGACGATGGCGGCGACGCCGTTGGCGGCCGCCGTCTCGGCCTTCTGCTCGAACGTGCAGGCGCCCCGCTGGAGCAGGGCGATGTTGCCGGCCGGGAAGCCCGCGTAGTCCTCGGGCTCGCAGCCGCTGGTCGAGGCGTTGCCCGGGCCGAGCTGGAGGTCTACCGGGGTGACCGGCGCGGTCACGTCGCCGCCGTCGGACTGGTCGATGACGCCGAAATCGACGCCCTCCTCGTAGGTGGTCGGCGTGGGCGCCACCTGCTCGAGGGCGGACGGGCCGTCGATCGTGAAGGCCAGGTAGTCGAACGTCTGGACCTCCGGCTCGTAGCCGGCCGCCGTGAGCTTCTCGACGACGTAGTCAACCGAGGCGTCGTAGCCGGGCGTGCCGGAGAACCGGGTTCCACCGTTGGCGTCGGCGATCGCCTGGAGCGCCGCCTGGTGCTCGCGGACCCCCTCGACCGTGACGCAGTCCATGATCCGGCGCGGCGTGTTGTTGGGCCGTGTGGCGCAGATGTTGGGCTCGGCCTCGGCGACGTCGGATTGCCACGGGACGACCGCCACGAGCAGGAGGAGGGCGGCCACCCATCCGAGCTTCGACATGTCTGATTCTCCCCGTTGGTCGGTGTGCGCCGACCCACCGTTCCCCCGTCGACGCGACGTCGGACGCTAGCAGTTCGCGCCGGGGGACGAGGTTCCGTCGGACGCGATGTCAGCGTTCGGCGGTCGCGCTCGACAGAATGCCCAGCTCGGGCACGATGGCGCAGCGCGGCGGCCGGCCGGCCCGTCAGGTCGCGGCGTGGGCCGGGACCCAGGCGTCGCGCAGGCCGCGGAGGCCGGCCGCGGCGCGCTCGATGACCTCCTCGTCCCGGGCGGGGTCACCGACCTCGAGCCACACGAACACGGCGTCGACCAGCCAGCCGATGGTGGACAGGGCGGCCCAGCGGTCGAGGGCGGGGTCGCCCGTTCCCAGGCCCATGAGCTCGGCGGTGGCGCCCGCGGCCGCCTCCCGCAGCTCCTCCGCGTAGTCGGCGAACTGTGGCTCGCGGCTGGCGTGGCGCCACAGCAGCGTGAAGCCGGCCTCGTCCTCCCGGGCCACCGTCAGCAGCGTCCGCATGCCGAGCCCCCGGCCGCCGCCGCGGCCCAGGCCCTCGGCCAGCTCCTGGCCCAGGCGCTCGAACACCCGCTGGAGGACAGCCCGGTACAGGTCCTCCTTGGTGTCGAAGTGGCGGTAGAGGATCAGCTTGGTGACGCCGCAGGCCGCGGCGACGTCGTCCATGGACGTGCCGGCGAACCCCTGGCGGGCGAACGCCTGCGCGGCGTTCCGCAGGATCGACGCCTGGCGCTCGGACCGGCTCAGCAAAGCCACGAGACCAGTGTAAACGGGTTGGTATATACTTACCAGTGACAGCCTGTGACCAGGGCTTTCCCCAGAGTTCCTGCACGGCGGAGGAGGGGCAGTGAGCGCACAAGTCGAGTTCACCGCAGAGGAGCTGCTGGCCGACCACCCGGTGGCCGAGCCGCTCATCGCCGGCGGCGTCCGCTGCCACGGCGGCTACGACGAGGACGGCACCTACGTCTCGCCCCGCACGCTCCACCGCGTCCCGGCCATCACGGCCTGGCAGGAGCAGCACCGCACGGTGTTCGGCAAGGACGTCATCGACGTGCCGCTCGAGACGTGGCCCGAGCACTTCCCGAACGAGGCCCAGGCCCGCTTCCTCGTCGGCGCCGGGGTGCCCGAGCCGCTTCTCGCCACCCTCACCCGCATCGGCACCGTCGAGGGCCTCGGCTCCGCGATCCGCGGCCTCGACCCGGGCGACGCCCAGCGCTGGTTCGACGAGGACATCGAGGGCACCGCCATCGCCCACCTCGGCAAGGGGCTGTTCGAGGCGCACGGACGCGACGAGGCCGGCTGGGAGGCCGAGGCCGGCCACCGCGACATGTGGTTCGCGGCCCGCGACATCGCCTTCGAGAACGCCACCGCCAAGATCGACGTGGACGCCATGCTCGAGCGCATGGGCTTCGGCGGGAACCGGTCGGGTGCCGACGTCGTACGCCTCCTCCCGGACGACGTCGACGTCGACCTGGAGATGACCGCCGGCTTCATGGTCCGGATCCTGCTCATCGAGGTGCAGGCGTTCCACACGTTCGCCTGGGCGGAGTCGTGGCTGTCCGACCCCGACCTGGTCGCCGGCGACGGGGCCGCCGCCGCGCTGGTGGCCTGCATCCGCAAGGACGAGACGCCCCATGTCGGCTACCTGTCGACGGCGCTCACCGAGATGCGCGACCGCACCTGGATCGGCACGGGCGGCCGCAAGCACGCCGGCGCCGACATGGTCGGCCGGCTGTGGGACAAGGCGCTGGCCACCTCGCTCGGCGCCGGCCGCGATCAGACGCGGGCCGCGGTCCGCGCCGAGATCGAGCACTGGTGCAACAAGCGCCCCAACGGCGCCGACCTGATCGCCGAGTTCGACACGCTCGCCACCCCCGAGGAGGAGGTTGCCGCCCCGTGAAGTTCGGCATCTTCTACGAGCACCAGCTCCCCCGCCCCTGGACCGAGGAAAGCGAGCTGAAGCTCGTCCAGGACGCGCTGGAGCAGGTCACGCTGGCCGACCGGCTCGGGTTCGACGTGGTCTGGGAGGTCGAGCACCACTTCCTCGAGGAGTACTCGCACTCCAGCGCCCCCGAGGTGTTCCTGGCCGCCTGCTCGCAGCGCACGCAGCACATCCGCCTCGGCCACGGCATCATCCAGACCGCCCCCGGCTACAACCACCCGGCCCGCACGGCCGAGCGGGTCGCCATGCTCGACCTCGTGTCAGGCGGCCGGGTCGAGTTCGGCTCGGGCGAGTCGTCCTCGGAGGCCGAGCTGGGCGGGTTCAACGTCGACCCGGTCACCAAGCGGGAGGCGTGGCTGGAGGGCCTGGAGACCGCGATCCGCTGCATGACCGAAGTCCCGTTCACCGGCGTGGACGGCGAGTTCGTCTCCATGCCGCCCCGCAACGTCGTGCCGAAGCCGGTGCAGAAGCCTCACCCGCCGCTGTGGGTGGCGTGCTCGCGCCGGGACACGATCCTTCTGGCGGCCGAGAAGGGCATCGGGGCGCTGGCCTTCGCCTTCATCGACCCCGAGGAAGCGGTGCAGTGGGTCACCGACTACGAGCGGACCCTGGCCGAGCGGTGCGTCCCCGTCGGCCAGTCGATCAACGCCAACATCGCCTGCGTCACGCAGATGATGTGCGCCGACACCGAGGAGGAGGCGCTCCGCCGGGGCCTGGAGGGCGGCAACTTCTTCGGCTACTCCCTCGGCCACTACTACATCTTCGGCGAGCACGAGCCCGGCAGGACCGACGTCTGGGCCGAGTTCGTCGAGCGCCGGGCCGAGCGGGGATTCTCGCCCGAGGTCCAGGCCGCGCTGGAGGCCGAGCGGCTGGGCGCGAAGGTCGCGGCCGGGGACACCACCGGCCTGCGCGGCGCCACCGGAACCCCGGATCAGATCCGCGAGTACATCCGGCGGTTCGAGGGCGCGGGCGTCGACCAGATCATCTTCGTGATGCAGGCGGGCAAGAACCGCCACGAGGACATCTGCGAGTCGCTGGAGCTGTTCGGCACCCAGGTCCTGCCGGAGTTCAAGGAGCGCGACGAGGCCCAGGTGGCGGCCAAGGCCCAGCGGCTGGCGCCCGTGATCGAGGCCGCGATGGCCCGCAAGCCGCCGTCCGGTCCCCCGCTGCCCGACGGCTTCTCGTTCCCGGCGCTGCCCGTGAAGATGGTCGGCGACAACGCCGAGGGGAAGGCCTGGCTCCGCCGGTTCGCCGACGACAGCGCCGTCGGCGAGAGCATCCTGGACCTCGGCTGATGGCGGTGGAGAGCCTGGACGGCCGGGTGGCCGTCGTGACCGGTGGCGGCTCGGGCATCGGGGCCGCGGTGTGCCGCCGCCTGGCGGCCGAGGGGTGCCGGGTGGTCGTCGTCGACATCGACGCGGACGGCGCCGAGGCCGTGGCCGAGGAGGTCGGCGGCCGCGCCCTCGTCTTCGACGTCGGCGATGTCGCCGCTTGGGGGCCCGCCGTGGACGGCATCGTCGAGCACGAGGGTGGCCTCGACATCGCCCACCTCAACGCCGGCGTCGCCACCGGCGAGGTCGATATCACCAAGCTCACCGACGAGCAGTACCAGCGGGTCCTCGGTGCGAACCTCAACGGCGTGGTCTACGGGACCCGGGCGGTGGCGCAGGCGATGGCGGCCAGGGGCTTGGGCGGGTCGATCGTGGCAACCGCATCGATGGCGGGCATCATCGCCTTCAGCCCCGATCCGATCTACACGATGACGAAGCACGCCGTGGTCGGGCTCGTGCGGGCGTCGGCTGGGCCGCTCGAAGGCTACGGCGTCACGATCAACTGCCTCTGCCCGGGGGTGGTCGACACGCCGCTGATCGGCGACGCGGGCAGGATGATGGCCGAGGCGGGCTACAAGTTGATCCCGCCGTCAGACATCGCCGACACGCTGGTGCGCATCGTGCGGGAGGGCCGCAGCGGCGAGGCCTGGGTCTGCCTGCCGTGGGAGGAACCGGCACCGTTCGCGTTCACCGCACCCGATCTCCTGCCGCCCGGCTGAGGGGGGTCACAGCACCGGCAGGGCGCCGGTCGCCGGGTCGGTGCGGTACAGCGTGCGGATCATCACCGGACCCCCAGCGGCTTCCGGGTGGTGGCGCCGGCTCCTCCCGGCCGGAGGCTCGCCGTCGAGGTAGTCGCCGACCAGCCATGTCCCGTCCGGGTCAGGTGGCCGGGCCCGCCGGCGCTCACCCAGGCGTGATGAACTCGGGCGGCAGGCCGAGGACCGGATGGAGGGCGCGGTCCAGGAAGCTGTCGAGGGCGGTGACCTCGGCCCCGCCGCCGTCGGCCGGCCGCAGGCTGACGACGACGATGCCGGTGAGCGGGAACCGGCCGGCGCCGTCTCGCATGTAGCAGCCCAGGGCGGGCTGGCAGTTGGCGGTGGTCGCCACGATCCGCCACGGCTGCTCGAACATCCGCTCGGCGAAGAAGCGCCGTACCGCCTCCCGGCCGTCGAACCAGGCCGGCAGTGGCGGCATGGTCAGGCGGGCATCCTCGGCCAGGAGGTCGACGACGCGGTCGACGTCCCGCCGCTCCCAGGCGCCGACCAGCGCCTCGACCAGCGCCCTCTGCCCGTCGTGTCCGAGCGCGGCCAGCGTGGCCTGCTGCGTCGGCCCGCCGCTGCGGCGGCCGACACCGGCTCGGGCCCGCTGCAGCGCGCTGTTGACCGCCGGCACGGACGTGTCGAGGGCCTCGGCCACCTCGGCCGCGGGCATCGCCAGAACGTCCCGCAGCACGAGGACCGCTCGCTGGGTGGCGGGCAGGGTCTGGAGGGCGGCCACGAATGCCAGCTCGACGCTCTCCCGTAGCTCGTAGCGCGCCTCCGGTTCGGCCCGGCCGCTCCGGTCGGCGAGCTCGGCGTCCGGGTAGGGCTCGATGAACACGGCCTCGGTGACCGGCTCGCCCAGGTCGTGGACCGTGGTGCGGGACGGGGCGTAGTCGGTCGGGGCCAGCCGTCGGGGCCGGCGCTTCGACACCCGCAGCGAGGCGTTGGTGGCGATGCGGTAGAGCCAGCTCCGCAGCGAGCTGCGGCCCTCGAAGCCCGGGAGCCCCCGCCAGGCGCCGACCAGGGCGTCCTGGAGCGCGTCCTCGGCGTCGTGCACCGAGCCGAGCAGGCGGTAGCAGTGGGCGTGGAGCTCGCGGCGGTGCGGTGCCACCAGGCGGGTGAAGGCGTCCTCGTCGCCCCGGCGGGCGGCCTCGAGGTCCCGGGTGGCGGTGTCCGTCACCGCGCCGAGGATACGGCCTCGAGGTAGCCCTCGAAGTAGCCCCAGGCGTGGGCCGTGTCCTCGGTCTCGGCGTGGGGCCGCCGATACAGGTCGGCGTAGCCGGCGACCTCCGTCAGGTCCCAGCCCAGGCGGTAGAGCGCGAGCGCGTCGGGATCCGGCTCCACGCCGGTGCGCGCCGCGTAGTCCTGCGGGATCCGGTCGTCCTCGGCCGCCATGGACCACAGGTCGCGCTCGGGCGGCGCCATGAGCGCCGTCTCCCAGTCGATCAGGACCGGGCCGGCGGGCGTGGTCATGGTGTTGGCCCGGTGGGGCTCGCCGTGGGTCAGGACCATGCGCTCGGGCCGGCCCCGGGCGGCGGCGGCCAGGCGGTCGTGGCGGGCCAGCGCGGCGCGCACGGCCGGGGCGTGGCCGGCGACGAGGGCGCGCGCCGGCTCGGCGAACGGCCCCGGGCCCCAGGGCCGGGTGTCGCCGTCCAGGACCGCGTCCAGCCCGGCCCGGTGCGGCAGCCGCATCTCGTCCCGCCGCGCCCCGGCCCACACCGCCGCGGGCGCGGCGTGGGTGCGGGCGACGAGGTCGAGCACGGCCAGCCGGGAGGCCCGGTCCGGGTAGGCGCCCCACGGGTGGCCGTCCCCGTCGACGTGCTCGTACAGCGACACCACCCAGCGGTCGCCGAGCGGTTTGGTGCTGGCGCCGGCCCGGGTCGCGATCGGCGCCACCACGAACGCGAGGCCACCGGCCCGCAGCCGCCGGGCCATGTCCAGCGCCGAGGCCAGCCGATCCCGGGGACCGGACAGCGGCTCGCCCGCTTCCCACCGCTTGGCCTCCAGGTCGTCCACGGTGACGAACCACCGCTCGCCACCCGCGGTCGCGTGCCAGTGGTGGCTGCCGAACCCGACGGGCGCGTAAGCGAGGGCGTCGACCGCCACGCCCCAGCCGTCGCTCACCGCCCGGGCCACGTCGTCGTCGGACAGCTCGGGCGGCTGGGTGAACACCGCCGCAGCGTAGGTAGCCGCGGCCCGAGCGACCGCCTCCAATCCGCCCGCGCCACTCGGTCGCTCGACCGCGGGCCGGCGCTGGGGGACGGCAGTGGAGCTCCCGGAGCCGGGACGTCCGGCGTGCGGGTCAGCCGCTGACCTCGTCCAGGTGCTGGAGGAGGTCGTGGGCCGCGAGCTCGATCTCCTTGTGGCGCCACTCGGCCGCCCGGTAGTGGCAGGCGATCAGGCCCATGCGGTGCAGCCGGCGGAAGTCGCCGTAGACGAAGGCGTAGCGGGCCTTGGTCTCGTCCGTGGCGCCCCCGGTCAGGCCCAGGTGCCACTCGGCGTACTCGTCCCAGCTGTGGTTCTCCAGATAGGCGTTCTGCTGGGCGGCCGTCGGCTGCACGTCCTGCCACGTGCTGCGGAGCACGTACTGGCGGGCGCGTATGAGGTCGTGGGCCTTGGCCACGGCCGCCTCGTTGACGGTGTAGGACGCCACGGGTGCCAGTCTGGCAGCGCCTCAGGGGTCGCGGTCGTCGTCGGCCGGCTCGGCGTCGCCCAGGTCGACCAGGACGGTGCGGAGGAGGCGGGCCAGGTCGGCCTCCTGGCGCTGCGTGAGCGGGGACAAGATGTCGCGCTCGGTGCCCATGTGATCGCCCACGACCCGGTCGACCAGGTCCCGACCCGCCGGCGTGAGTCGGACGACGACCTTGCGGCGGTCGTCCGTGCGGGCCCGCTCGACCAGGCCCCGCTGCTCCAGGCGGTCGATGCGGTTGGTGACGGCGCCGGTGGTGACCATGCTCTGGCGGACCAGGTCGCCGGCGGTCAGCTCGTAGGGCTCGCCCTGGCGGCGCAGGGTGGCGAGGACGTCGTACATCCACGCCTCGATGCCGAACCGGGCGAAGTTCTCGCCCAGCCGCTTGTCGATCAGGCGGGACAGGCGGGAGACCCGCCCGATCACCGCCATCGGCGACACGTCGACGTCCGGCCGGACGTCGTGCCACTGGCCGGCGATCCGGTCCACCGCGTCCCTCGGTGCTGCCACGGCCGGAACGGTACCAAGCGATGGGTTGACGCTGATCATCTCAACACTAAGATACTTAGTATGAAGAGATCGGGTACCGGGCGGCAGCTGGCGGTGGCGGGGACGACGGTGCTGGCGCCGATCTCGTGGGGCACGACCTACGTCGTGGTCACCGAGCTGCTCCCGGACGGCCGCCCGCTGCTGGTGGCGGCGGTCCGGGTGGTCCCCGCCGGGCTGGCCCTGCTGGCGCTCGCTGCGGTGCGGTCCCGCCGGCGGCCCCCACCGCGCGACCACCAGAGGTGGTGGCAGACCCTGGTGCTGGCGCTGTGCAACTTCGGGGTGTTCTTCCCCCTGCTGGCCGTGGCGGTGTACCGGCTGCCCGGGGGAGTGGCCGCCGCGGCCGGCGGGCTGCAGCCGCTGCTCGTGGCCGGCGGGACCCTCGCCGCCGGCGGTGGGCGGCCCCGGGGGCGGGACCTGGCCGTGGGGGTCGTGGCTGCGGCCGGCGTCGGGATGGTCGTGATCCGGCCGGGGGCGGACCTCGACCCCGTCGGGATCCTGGCGGCGGTCGGAGCCAACCTGTCGTTCGCGGCGGGCGTCGTGCTCACCCGGCGCTTCCCGGCGGCCGGCGGCGACCGCCTGGCCGCGACCGGGCGGCAGCTGCTCGCCGGCGGGGTGGTGCTCGTCCCGCTCGCCCTGGCGGTCGAGGGTGCGCCCCCGCCCCCGAGCGCCGGCAGCCTCGCCGGGTTCGCCTACCTCGGCCTGGCGGCCACCGCCCTGGCGTTCGTGCTGTGGTTCGACGGCATCCGCCGCCTGCCGGCGGCGGCGCCACCCCTCCTCGGCCTGGCCGCCCCGGTCACCGGAGCGGTCATCGGCTGGGTGGCGCTGGGCCAGTCGCTCTCCCCATTCCAGCTGGCCGGGTTCGCCGTCACGCTCGGGGCCATCGCCTACGGGGCGACCCGCAGTGCGTCAGTCGCCGTCCGGCCCCGGGCGGTCGACCCGGGCGGCCAGCTTCTTGGGCGCCAGCAGGCAGTAGCTGTCGGTGACCAGCTCCTGGACCTCGGCCCAGTCCACCCCGTCGTCGATCACCATCCCCACCGCGCCGGCCGGGGCGCCGGGCCGGAAGAACGGGTGGCCGGAGCGGACGAGCACGTCCAGCTCGGGCGGCGCCGAGCGGAACAGCAGCAGGGTGTCCGGACCGGCCGGCGAGTCGACCGCCAGCACGTGGGCGAACGTGCGGTTGCGGATCCGCCACCGGACGCCCGTCCACGGGGCGTCCTGCCACGCCTCCGGCAGCGCCAGGCAGATCGCCCGCAGCTGGGCGACCACCTCGGGGGACACGTCGGCGTAGTCGGTCATCCGCCGCCTCAGCTCAGCGGGTGCCCCCGCACGTGGGACACCACCAGCTCGGGGACGGGCGGCTGCCCCGTGGCGGCCGGATCCGCCTTGGCCGGGAAGTCGAACACGCCCAGCATCAGCTGCACCGGGTAGTCGGGCGCCTGTCCGACCCGGCGCACCTCCTCGCCGTCGACCAGGAACGTCAGTGAACCCGGCCGCCAGTCCACGGCGTAGCTGTGGTCGTCGGCCAGGTCGAGGGGCAGCGGGTCGGCCGAGAACTCCTCGGTCAGCGAGGGGTCCCGGAACCGGTGCAGGCCCATGCCGACGGCCGCCGAGCCGGGGCGCACGGCGGCGCCGAAGATCTCCGCCACGCAGATCTCGCCCGACCGCTCGGGCCGGTCCTCGATGCCGGACAGCCAGAACGCCACCATCGACCGGGGCGTGATCGTGCTCCGCATCCGCACCTCGATGTACCCGTACCACGGGGTGTAGCCCCAAAACGTCGGCTGCTCCTCCCGCACCACCAGGCCCTCACGGAACGGCTGTTGCCCGACGCCCGATCCGAGCGGGCCGGCGAAGCAGCCGGTCTGCAGGCACGACACCCGTAGCGGCCCGTCGTGCGTGTCCTCGCACCACAGGCCCTGGTCCGGCGGGATGGTGAGCACCAGCTCGCCGTCCCGCACCGCGTACGTCGCCGCCGACGCCGCCCGCGAGCTCCAGTGCGGCAGGTAGTACGGGAGCCAGACGCCGAGATCGAGCTCGTCCCCGGAGAAGCGGTCGTCCAGGTCGGGGCGGCTCACCGCGCAACGAGCGCCGGGAACGAGTCGTCGTCGAACGGGTCATCGTCGTCGAAGTCGTCATCGTCGACGCTGAGCAGGAAGGCGAAGCCGATCACCATCAGGACGACGACGACGGCGCTGATGATGGTGCCCGCGATGGCGAGGCCCTTGCCCTCCTGGCGGACCGGGGAGTTGTTGATCTGGTTGATGGCGATGATCCCGCAGATCAGCCCGGCGATCGCCGGGATCCCGCACAACGCCAGCCCTGTGAGCGCCAGCACCAGGCTGGCGATGGCGAGCCCGTTGGTGCCGCCGCTCGGGCCCCACGGGGGCGGCGGCGGTGGCGGGCCGCCGGGATAGCCGCCGGGGTAGCCGCCCGGCGGGAAGGGGCCCGGGGAGTAGGGCCCGGGAGGGCCGGGTGCGTCGTGGGGTCCAGACATGTTCTCCGCCGTAGGTCGTCCGCTCGCCGGAGCGTAGCCACAGGCGGTCCGCCCCCTTGCGCGCATCGCCCTCCCGTGGACGTCGCGTGGGGAGACGGTCGTGGGACCTAGCGGCCGAAGGCGATCGTGCGGCCGGCCCGCACCCGGTCCGCCGGGTAGCTCACCTGGTCGACGGTGCGGCCGCCGGCGTCCACCAGCACGAGGGCGTCGCCCTGGTTGCCCAGCCGGAGAGCGGGACCGACCGGCACCTGGGCGACGCCGCCGGCGGCCAGTGTGCCGGCCAGCGGGTGGCGGGCACCGGCGGCGTCGACCAACGCCCAGCCGTCGAGGTCGACCGGGGCGGCGGCCGCGTTGAGGAGCGTGACCGTCTCGGCGCCGGCGTCGATGCCGGACGGGTCCGGCAGCGCTGCCACGATCAGGATGTCGCCGACCACCACCGGCGTCCCGCCGGTCGGGGTGCCCGGCGGCGCGGGGTCGGGCACGATCACGAACCCCTCGGGCCACACCGTGAGCCGGACCTGCGCACCCTCGGCCCGCACGACGTCGTGGAGGTTGCCGGGCTCCAGCGTGTCCACGAAGAACAGGGGATCGTCCCGATTGACGGGGTCTGCCCGCAGCCACGCGTCGAAACCGTCGAAGTCGGCGAACCCGGCCGCCAGGTAGGGGACGATGCGCCGGAACAGCTTGGGCCACATAACCAGCGCCTCGGCCGCCGCCAGGTCGGCGACGGTGGCGGCGCCGTCGGGGTCCGCGGTCGACCGCGGCCACAGCCCGGACCCGGCGGCCCGGGCCGCCTCGGACGCCACGGTCAGGTGACGCCGCAGCGACGACGGCAGGGTCGTGTAGAAGGTCGGATAGGCATCGCCGTCGGCGAGCAGGCGGGCGTTGACCGAGGCGCCGGCCAGGTCCTCGTCGACGAACACCGACGCCCCGTCGGGTCCGGGGTGGTCACCGGCGTAGGCGAAGGCGACCAGCCGGCCGTTGCCGTCGACGCCGTTGGACAGCACGTGGCCCCGGACCGCGTCCTGGTCGGCCGACTCGACCCGGTTCGGCATGTCCTCGAAGAATCGCACGCCGGTGAACCCCAGCTGCGCCAGCAGGCTGTCGCGGGCCGCGTTGGCACCGGCCAGCTCCTGGTGCGACTCGGCGAAGTGGGTCTCGAGCGCGTCGATCGCCTCCAGCCGCGCCGAGATCCCGCGGGCGTCGAGATCCGGCGGGGTCCCCGACGGCCGGGGCAGGCCCTCGACCAGGCTCGGCGTGTCGGGCCGGAACTTGACGGTGTCGCCGTCGGGCTCCGGGCCCTGGCGGGGGAGGTCGGGGTAGCGGATGACGAACTCGCCGCGGAGCAGGGTGTACGGCACTGCCGCCGGACACTACCGAGCCGCGCCCCGGGGACGTGCCCTCGTAGGGCGTCGCCAGGTGACGCTGGTCAACGGGGTGGCGGGAGCGCTGCTGATCACCGTGTTCGTGCTGTGGGCCGGCCAGTCGCAGAGCTCGCTGCCCTGGCCGAGCGACGCGGTGCTGCTGGTGGCGGCGGGTGCGGCGCTGGGGCTGGTCGGGCTCGTGCTGGCCGTGCCGGCGCTGCGGCGGCTGGCGGGCCGGCGGTTGCTGCCGATCGTGCGGCAGGCGGCGACGGCGGCCGGCGAGCTGGCCTCGGACCCGCGGCGGGCGGGGACGATGCTGGCAGGGCCCTCGGCAACCAGGCGGTGCAGCTGCCGGCGCTGTGGTTCGTGCTGCACGCGTTCGGCGCCTCGCTCGGCATCGCCGTTATGGGTGCGGTGCTGTTCGGCGGCAAGGCGCTGGGCGGCGCGGCGCCGACGCCCGGCGGAGGCGCGGCACTCGCCTCCGGCCCCTGCCGTTGCCCAGCCGCCCGACGCACCGGAGTCGCCACCCTCCACGGGATCTCCACCTCTCCTCCAAGCGGTCTGCTGGCCGCCGGCCGCACAGTGGCCGTCATGGTCACCCTCACCCCACCCCGCCCGGCCGCCCCTGCGGTCGTGCAGTCCCCGGCGCCGGTCGCCGCGGGTCTGCTCGACCGGCGGGCGATGGCCGGCGGGGCGCGGGCGATCGCGCCGTGGCTGGTCGGCTTCGGGCTCTACGGGCTCGTGGTCGGCATGGCCGCCGGCAAGGCCGGGATCCCCGCGCTGGCCGGCTGGCTGACCGGACCCGCCCTGTTCTCGGGCGGGGCCCAGGTCGCCACGATCGACCTGCTCGACGCCGGGGCCGGGCCCGTCGTCGTCGTGGCCACCGCCCTGGCCGTCAACTGCCGGCTCGTCGTGTACTCGGCCGCCATGGGCGCCCGCTGGCGGGACACGCCCCGCTGGTGGCGGGCGCTGGCCGCCGCGGTGCTCGTCGACCCCACGTTCGCCGTCGGCGACGAGCGCTACCGGCAGGGCGGCGACCCGGCCGCGGCCCACGCGCACTACCTCGGCGCCGCGCTGGCCCTGGGTGCGACCTGGCTGACGGCGAGCGCCGTGGGGATCCTGGCCGCCGGCCGGATTCCCACGGGCCTGGCCCTGGAGTTCGTGATCCCCCTGTTCCTGGCGGGCGAGATCGCCCGCAAGCCGGGCACCGCGGCCAGCCGCCGGGCCTGGGTCGTCGCCACCGTCGTGGCGGTCGTGGCCGCCGACGTGCCCGGCCACCTGGGCCTGCTCACCGCCATCGCGGCCGGCACCGCCGCCGCCCTGGTCATCCGGGAGGACCGGCCGTGAGCGCGTTCGTCGTGATCGTCGCGGCCGGTGCGGTCAGCTACGCGTTCCGGCTGGCGCCGGCGGCCCTCGTGGACCGGGTCCGCTCGATCGGGCGGCTGGACCGGGCGGCCACCTACGTCGTGCCCGCGACGTTCGCGGCGGTCGCCGCCGGCGGCGTCCTGGCGAGGGCGGAGGCGGGCGCCGGCGCCCTGGCGGCCCTCCCGCCGTTGGCCGCGGTGCTGGTCGCCATCGCCGCCGCCCGGCGGACCGGCTCGTCGCTGGCGGCGGTCGCCGCCGGCCTGCCCACCCTGTGGGCCCTCACCGCGGTGGCCGGGACATGATCGTGCGCACCCCCACCCATGCCGCCGCCCTCGGCACCGTGCTCGGCGTCTGGGCCCACCCCGACGACGAGACGTACCTGTCGTCCGGGCTCATGGCGCTGGCCCGCCGGGCCGGCAACCGGGTCGTGTGCGTGACCGCCACCCGCGGCGAGCACGGCACCGACGACCCCGTCCGCTGGCCGCCCGAGCGCCTGGCCCGCACCCGCGATCACGAGATCGCCGCCGCGATGGCCGTGCTGGGCGTGGCCGAGCACCGGTTCCTCGCCTTCGAGGACGGGACCCTGGCCGCCGTCGACCCCGCCCGGGGCGCGACGCTGGTCGGCGAGCTGCTGGCCGAGGTCCGACCCGACACGATCCTGAGCTTCGGATCGGACGGCATGACCGGCCACCCCGACCACCGGGCGATCGCCGGCTGGGTCGCCGCCGCCTGCCGCCGGGCCCGGGACGCCGGGGCACGCATCCGGCTGGTCCAGGCCACCACCACCGCCCGGTTCGCCGCCGAGTTCGCCGACCTGCACGAGCGGTTCTCCGTTTTCGGTCCGGGCCTCCCCCTCCGGACCGCCGACGACGACCTGGCCGTGCGGGTCGACCTCGACGACGAGCTGCAGGACCTCAAGCTGGCCGCGCTGCGGGCCCAGGCCACCCAGACCGGGCCGCTCCTGGCTGCGGTCGGCGAGGACCGCTACCGCACCTGGTGGCGGGAGGAGGCGTTCGTCGCCGCTCCCTTCCCGGCCACCAACCACCCCGTCCGACACCTCGTCACCACAGGAGCCCACCGATGACCCCCGTCCCCACCCTCCACCGCCACGACGTCGCCGTCGTCGGCGCCCGCGCCGCCGGCGCCGCCACGGCCATGCTGCTGGCCCGTGTGGGCCACGACGTGGTCGTCCTCGACCGGGCCAGGTTCCCGAGCGACACACTGTCGACGCACTCGATCGACCGTAGCGGCGTCGTCCAGCTCGACCGTTGGGGTCTGCTCGACGACGTGCTCGACAGCGGTACGCCCGCCATCCGCTCGGTGACGTTCCACCTGCCGGGCGAGTCGATGACCCGTACGGTCAAGGACCGCGCCGGTGTCGACCACCTCGTCGCACCCCGCCGCCACATCCTCGACCCCCTGCTGGCCGACGCAGCGGCCGGGGCCGGGGCGACCCTCGCCTTCGGTGCGACCGTCACCGCCGTGACCCGGGACCTCACCGGGCGCGCCACGGGGGTCACCGGCCACGACGACCGGGGCCGGCCGATCGCCGTCGACGCCCGCGTGGTCATCGGGGCCGACGGGCTCCGCTCCCGGGTGGCCCGGGAGGTGGGCGCGCCGGTGGTCGAGAGCCGGCCGCCGAGCGGCGCCACCCACTACGCCTACGTGGCCGGCCTGCCCTGGGACGGCATCGAGTTCTTCCTGGCCGAGGGCGCCCTGACCGGCGTGTTCCCGACCCACGGCGGCGAGGCCTGCGTGTGGATCTGCGTGCCGGAGAGCACGGCCGCGGCGGCCCGCCGCGCCAACGGCTCGCCGGCCGCCGCGTTCGACGCCCTGATCGCCCGGTACGCGCCCGCCCTGGCCGCCCGGCTGCGGGCCGGCCACCGCACGTCGCCCGTGCGCTCGGCGGTGCGACTCCCGAACCAGGCCCGGGCGGCATCCGGGCGGGGCTGGGCCCTGGTCGGCGACGCCGGCTACCACCGCGACCCGATCACCGGACACGGCATCAGCGACGCCTTCCGGGATGCCGACCTGCTCGCCACGGCCCTCGACCGGGGGCTCCGGAGGGAGCTCCCGATCGACGAGGCGCTGGCCTCCTTCGGCCTCGAGCGCGACGCCGCCCGCCGGGAGATCTTCGACATCACCTGCGCCCTGTCGTCTTTCCCGCCGGTGCCCGAGTTCGTGGCCCTCCAGCAGCGGCTCAGCGTGGCCATCGAGGCCGAGGCCGCTGCGCTGGCCGCCCGCCCCTTTCCCCGAGCGCTGGCCGCCTGACCCCCGCACGTCCCAGATCCCCACGAATGATCCCCATGAAAGGAACCACGACATGACCATGACCGAGTCCAAGAGCGCGCCCCGCAACGGCGTCGACGTCCCCACCCTCTTCGCCACGATCGACGCGGTGAAGCAGGCCCCGGCCGCCGCCCGCTTCGAGTTCCGCGCCCACAACGAGTGGGTGTCCGGCACCCACAGCCGCAGCACCATCCGCGACTTCTTCGGAGTCGGCGAGGACAGGGAGCACGAGCGCAGCTTCACCTTCGACGCCGACCATCCGGCCATCCTGGTCGGGCGGGACAACGGCCCGACCCCGGTCGAGTACGTGCTGCACGCCCTGGCCGCCTGCCTGACGGCCGGCCTCGCCAACATCGCCGCGGCCCGCGGCGTCACCCTGACCGAGGTGACCTCGACCGTCGAGGGTGACATCGACCTCAACGGCATCCTCGGCCTCGACCCCGACGTGCGCAACGGCTACCAGGCCATCCGGGTCCGGTTCTCGGTCAAGGGCGACGCCCCCGCCGAGACGCTGCAGTCGCTGGTCGAGCAGTCCAAGGCCCGCTCGGCGGTGTTCGACGTCCTGACCGGCCGGGTGCCGGTCAGCATCGAGGTCGACGCCGGCTGAGCCCGGGACCTCTCCCCGCGCTGCCGGCCGGTCCCCCGGGGGCCGGCCGGCGGCGCGCCCGGGCTCAGGTCGGATCGAGGGCGGCGGACGCCTCCCGGCACCGGCGGGCGTCGAGCGGCTGGCCGGCGTCGTCGAACAGCACGGCGGCCTCGGCCAGCAGGCGGGCGGCGGCCTCCGGGTCGCCCTCGGCCCGGGCCAGGTGCGCCCGCGCCTCCCGGACCGCGGCCTGCCACGCCGTCCCCTGCCACAGCGCCGCGGACCGTTCGGCCTCGACCAGCCAGGTGCGGGCCTCCTCCAGGCGCCCGCCCTCGGCGCAGGCGATGGCGGCCGGGACCGCGATCATCACGTGGCACACGGTGCAGGACACGGCCTGGTCGGACGCCTCGGCCGCCTCGTCCACCACGGCCAACGCCGCCTCCCGGTCGGGGGCGGAGGCGACGAGCGTCCCGTAGATGCGCTGGAGCAGGTGGTGGGCCAGCGGCGACCACCGGGCCAGGCTCAGGGCCCGGCGCAGCAGCCGCTCGGCCTCGGCGCGGTCCCCGGCGGCCAGCTCGACTTCGGCCAGGCGCTGGAGGGCGTGGGAGGTCCCGCTGTCGGCCCCGAGGGCGATGTGCTGCTCGACGGCATCGGCCAACTGGGTGCGGGCCGCCTCCAGGTCGCCGCTCAGCAGGCTGGCCTCGCCGGCCACGAGCGTGGCGAACGCGGCGGCCGGGCGGGCCCCGACCTCGTCGGCCCGCTCCCGCAGCCGCTCGGCCAGGTCGACCACCTCGGCGTAGGGCGTCGGGCCGTAGAGCAGGTACTCGGCGACGCACAGGTGCGAGTCGAACACGGTCGTCGCCAGCGCGGTGTCCTCGCCGGCGGCCCGCATCTCCCGCAGGAGCCGGTCGAACCACTCGCCCCGGGAGTGGGCCACCAGGCCCTGGAGGGTGATGGCGTCGAGCATCTGGCCGGGCGTTCCCCGGGTGATGGCGGCGTGCCGGGCCTCCTCGACGGTGGCCTCGGCGACGTCGATGTCGCCGGAGAAGTAGGCCAGCAGCCCGCGGGCGTAGAGGACGGCGGCGTCGTCGGGTCCCCCGTCCGGCTCGACGCCGGCCAGCGCGTCCTCGGCGGACGCCCGGTCGCCCACCACGAGCGCAGCCCGGGCCAACCGGACCCGGAGGCGGCGGGTCTCGCCGGGTGGCGTCACGGCGATCGCGGCCCGGTAGGCGGCCACGGCCGCGGGGTCGCCCACGGCCGCCAGCGCATCGGCCCGCAGCCGCAACAGCTCGGGGGCGTCGGCGGCACCCACGTGGTCGCGGGCCATGGCGGTCCACCGCAGCACGTCCCGGTGGAGCTGGACGGCGGCCGCGCTGCGGGCCGCGGCAAGGGCGTAGGGGGCCGCCTCGGCCCGGCGCCCGGCGGCGTGCAGCCGGTCCGCCACCCGCTCGGGAGGCGCGCCGAGGTCGGCCAGGCGGCGGGCGGTGACGGCCAGGACCCGCTCGGGCTGGGCGGCGGCCGGGCCCCCGAACCCGCCGGCCGCGAACCGGAACCCGTCGGCGGCCGGAACGACGGCCCCGGCGGACAGGGCGGCGTCGACCAGCCGGTGGGCGGCCGCCTCGCCGTGCCCGGTGGCGGCCTGGAGCTCGAGCTCGTCGAACCAGTCGCCCGACACGGCCACCAGCCGCAGGGCCTCCTCCACCTCCCGGGGCAAATCGGACGCCGCGGGGGCCGGGACGCCGTCGGCCGGCGCCAGCACCACGGCCTCGTACCAGCCCCGGCCGCTGGCGTGGTCGTGATGGCGCCCGGCCACGACGACGGCGATCCGATGGCCGCGGGTGAGGCGGGCGACGTCGTCGACGAGGGCCAGGGCCTCGGCCGGGGCGTGGTCGGCGTGGTCGACGAGCAGCAGGGCGCCGGCCGCCTCGGATGCCACCACCAGCAGCTCGCGGGCCGCGACCAGCCACCGCTGGCGGGTGGTGGGCCGCTCCGACTCGATCACCTGTTCGATCTCGGCCCGCATGCCGGCCGGCAGGGCGTCGAGCAAGTCCGGGCGCCGCTGGGTCATCTCGTCGAGCGCACCGCCGACGCAGGCGAACGGGCTGGCGCTCGTGATCGACGGCGCCGACATGCCGACCACCAGGCCCCGGCGCCGGCCCTCGTCGGCCAGCCGGTGGAGCAGCTCGGTGCGGGCGGCCCGGGTGCCGCCCTCGATGCGCAGCGCGGCGCCCCGCCCGGACACGAGGTCGTCCACCACCCGCAGGGCCCGATCGGCGGCGCCGGCCGGCGCGGCCGGCTCGACGGCGGCCCGCGCCGCCGGCTGGTCCGTACGCCCGGCGGAGCCGTCCTCGTCGTCGACCACCTCGAGCACGAACCGGTAGCCCCGGCCGTGCACGGTCTTGATCGCGCGCTGGTCCCGCCCCGTGTCCCCGATGGCCCGGCGCGCCGACTTGATGCGGCTCGTCAGCGCCGACTCGGACACGAACCGGTCGCCCCAGACCTGGTCGAGCAGCTCGGTCTTGGGCACCACCCGGTCCCGGTTCCGGACGAGGTAGGCGAGCACATCGAACACCTGGGGCTCGACAGCGACGGGCTCGCCGCCCCGCCGCAGCTCCACCCGCTCCACGCTCAGTTCGTAGTCTCCGAACCGCACCGCCACCGCCGTCATGCTGGCACAGCCGCCCGAAAGCGACTCAGTAAGCCAGTGACTCCCTCCAGGTGACAGCCCGCCCGTCGAGGACGATGTCGCCCCCCGGCCCGGTCACGGTGGTGCGCAGCGTCACCACCGGCTTGTCGGGGCGGAGCCCGATCACCTCGACCTCGGCGGTGATCTCGTCGCCCGGCCGCACGGGCGCCAGGTAGCGCCAGTCGGTGTGGAGGAACACGGACCCGGGGCCGGGCAGGTCCTCGGCCACGACCGCGTTGAGCAGGCCGGACGTGACCCCGCCCTGGACGATGATCCCGCCGAAGCGGGACCGGGCGGCCGTGTCCTCGTCGTAGTGGAGGGGGTTGGCGTCGCCGGTCATCTCCGTGAACAGCTGAATGTCGCGGCTGGTCACGGTGCGGGACCGGCGGGCCGTGTCGCCGATGCGCAGGGAGCTCATACCGCGAGCATGCTCGCCGCGGCGCCGCCGGGCTTGGAGACGGGGTGGAGACGGGGTGGAGCGCGGCCCCTCAGGCCGTGGCCTCGAACACCGCCCACGAGCCGGGCACGCCCGGCAGCTCGTGCTCACCGAGCGGCTCGAAGGCCAGGCCGCACCCCGCCACCAGGTCGGTGACCGTGCGCGACACCCACACCGAGCCGGGCTCGGCCAGGGTCGCCAACCGGGCGGCGATGTGCACGCCGATCCCGGTGATGTCCTCGCCCCGCCGCTCCAGCTCGGCGGTATGGACCCCGGCCCGGATCTCCGCGCCGAGCGGCGCGAGCTCTCGGCGCAGGTCGCAGGCGGCCCGCACGGCCCGGCCGGGCCCGTCGAACACCGCCACCACGCCGTCGCCCGCGAACCCCACCACGTCGCCCCGCTGAGCCCGGACGCAGCGGCGGGTGGTGGCTTCGAACGTGTCGAGCAGCCGGCGGAAGGTCGCGTCGCCGATCTCGGCCGCGGCGGCGGTCGAGCCGACGATGTCGGCGAACAGGACCGTGGCCAGGAACCGGTCGGACGGCGGCGGGGCCGCGGGGCGGCCGCCGCCGACCACGAAGTCCTCGACCGCGGCGAGGAGGGGCCCGGTGTCGCCGCTGAACACGAAGTGGTCCCGCCCCGGCAGCTCGAGCATCCGGGCCTCCGGGATGCCGGCGGCCAGCTGGCGCGCGGGCTCGATGCCGTAGACCGAGTCGTCGATCCGGTGGATCACCATCGTGGGGACGGCGACGCTCCGCAGCACCGGGGTCACGTCGATGTGTGACATCAGCTCGACCAGCCGGCGGGCGGTCCGGGGTGTGGCGGACTGGCGCTCGAGCCGGGCCAGGAACCGTCGCCCGGAGGCCGTGGCGGCCATCGTCTCGGCCAGCGCGGCGAACACGCGCCCCGTCCCCCACGTGTCCTCGACGAAGGCGAGCCGGCGCCCGCTCGGGCCCTCGATCCACGGGTGGCGGGCCCAGGTGCCGTGCAGGACCAGCCGCTCGACCCGGTCCGGGTGGGCCGCCGCCATCAGCACCGACAGCGAGCCGCCCTCCGACGAGCCGAACACCGTCGCCCGCTCCATGCCCGCCGCGTCCATGACCGCTCGCACGTCGTCGGCCCGCTGCTCCAGCGGCGGGGCCTCTCCGGGCCCGAGGCGCTCGGACAGGCCGGCGCCGCGCTTGTCGAGGACCGCCACCCGGCAGAACGACCCGAGCCGGCGCAGGAAGCGGGCGATCGCCGGGTGCTCCCACTGGACCTCGACGTTGGTGGTGAAGCCCTCGATGAGGACCAGGTCCGGGCCCTCGCCGAACACCTGGTACGCGATGGAAGCGCCGTCGTTGGTGACGTACCGGGTCTCGGGGACGGGCGCCAGGAGCGCCACGGGAGCGTCGTCGTCGCCACGCGGTAGCTCCTCGCCCACCTCGGTCACCGCGGCCACGAACCGGTAGCCGCGGCCGTGGGCGGTGCGGATGACCCGCTGGGCCTGGCCGTCGTCGCCCACGGCCTGGCGGGCCTGCTTGATCCGGGTCGTCAGCGCCGACTCGGACACGAAGCGGTCGCCCCACACCGAGTCGAGGAGGTCCTCCTTGGAGACCACCCGGTCGCGGTGGGTGATGAGGTGGACGAGCACGTCGAAGACCTGGGGCTCGACGTCGATCCGCCGCCCGCCGGCGCGCAGCTCGTAGGCGTCGGTGTCGATCTCGACACCGGCGAACCTCAGGCGCATGGCTCGGGAGTGTAGGGGTGGCCGCACGACGGAGCCCTGGTCAGTACGGGTCCACGCCAGCGTGGGCGGCGAGGGCACGCACCGTCTCGCGGGCCACCAGCGCGTGGCCCCGGCGGTTGGGGTGGAGCTGGTCGGCGCTGAAGATCCCGTCGCCGGCCTCGGGGTGGTCGACGAAGTCGACCTGCAGTCCGCCGTGGCGGCGGGTGACGCGGCCCGTGACGTCCCGCAGGGTGCGCAGGCGGGCGCTCACCCCCGCCCGGCGCTCGGGCGGCAAGAGCCCGGTCCGGCCGATGTCGAGGTAGCCGAACGTGACGACGAGCGCCCCCTGCTCGGCCAGGGCGGCGACCATGGCGTCCAGGTCGGCGGCCACGGCTCCGGGGTCGAACGACCGGCGGATGGCGTCGTTGCCCCCGCAGGCCAGCACGACGAGGTCGGGGCCGAAGGCCAGCGCCGGTCGCAGCTGCCCGGCCCGCACCTCGGCCGTGCGGGCGCCGGCGACGCCGAGGTTGCGGTACCCGGGCGGACCGCGCCGGTCGTCGAGGGCTGCGGCCAGGGTGGCGGCCCACGGCCGGTCCGGGTAGCCGGGCACGGGGTCCCCGACGCCGCTGGCGACGCTGTCGCCCATCACGACGAGGCGCCGCCAGGGCAGGCGTACGGCCGGGACGGCGGTGGCGGGGACGGCGGTGGCGGGG
>Ga0075419_10000108_pt1 | contig 44849 bp, 46 predicted proteins | sample SoiMetdeltSBSDD3_FD_76900 | JGI IMG/M metagenome (GOLD analysis project Ga0075419, IMG submission 76900) | Bulk soil microbial communities from a Populus tree surrounding site in Tennessee, USA - Soil MetaG P. deltoides SBSDD3 | ecosystem: Environmental > Terrestrial > Soil > Tree plantation... | reverse complement strand
CGTGAGCCGTCACTCGGAGAGACTGAACAAAATGCACCAGGTCCCAGACCTCTTCCGTAGTCAGACTGTCGAACGGCGGCATCGGTGTTCCGCCGATGCCTGTCATGATTGTCTGATATAGACGCGGGCTGCCGTGGCCAAGTTTCACGCCACCTGGCGCACCGGCCGGCAGGGACAAATGCGCCGGCTTGACGGGATGCTCCCAATCGTCGATCAGCATGCCTGGTTCGCTCAGCGCACCATCAGCTTTGCCCTGTTCTCCGTGACAGAGCGCGCAGTTGCTTTGAAACAGCGCATTGCCTTTGGTAATGGATGCGGGTGTGACCGGCGGCTCTGGAGGGATGGCGATTGGCTGGCCCGCTGGCTCCTTTATCCATCGATCGGAGAACGACTTCAGAAACTGAATCACCGCCCCTCGCTGCCGGTCGGGAAGTTCGTGCATAGAGGGCATTGATGTGCCCCAAAGACCATGAGTGATGGTGACATAGAGATCGGCATCGCTCGGTAAGCTGTCTTTTCCCTTGGTGGATCGGAATTTGAACAGGCCTTTTGTGAAGTCTCGAGGCTTGGGATCAAGAAATTTCGCCGAGGGACCGTTGCCGTCGCCCTTGACACCATGACAGCCGGCGCAACGCCGTTCGTAGACCGCTTGGCCAAGAGACAGCACCGCGTCTCTGCCTTCAGGACTCCCCCGCAGCATGACTGCTCCGGAGTTCTGCTGCCAGGATACCGAGCCGGCTCGCCAATCGCCGATTGCCGTCCCGAGCCGCTGCAAATAGGCCACAAGAGCCTTTCCATCTTCCGTCAGTTGCGGCGCAGCATCGCCTTGCCGCTCCTCAAACAACCACGTGAACCGCGGCATGATGGAATCCGCCACGACCTCCTGCGGATTCCAGAGATGCGCAATGTGCCAGTCGTCGCCGTACTTCCTTCCCACACGAGTCAGATCCGGGCCGATGCGGCGGGTACTGAACATATGCGGCCGGTCAAAAGCTGACTCACCCACTTGAGAGACCGGCCCCCATCGCAGCGATTCTCCCGTGACCGGACGGACGTATTGCGAATGACATTGCCAACAGCCGTCTTTGATGTACACCTGCCGTCCGCGCTCCTCGAGAAGAGAATACTGGTTCACCCTGACGGACAGGCCGGTGACGGCATCGCTGACCATGGTGGTGCGTGTTGCGGCCTGAAGCCAGGGAAGGCCGCCAAGGATGAAGAAGGAGCCGACAAAGAAAACGACGCCGGCCAGGATGCCAACCGTCGACGGATATTCCAGCCAATTCTTGGTCGTCGTCAGGGACATCGGTTGCGCCGCCCTCTGCAGAGGATCACGATCTTCGCTTTCCACCGGCACACCCTCGCGCCCCGTCTTATAGAAGTTGTAGGCCATGAAGCCGAGCGCGACATCCATGATAGTGCCGACAATCGTTCGGGCTACCCACCACGGTTGCATTTCTCTGATCGAATCCACGAAGTCGGCGCCGTTGTCCAACATCGCCCCCTGGATAAAGCCCTGTGCCGTGAGCCCGAGGACCATCGCCGTGAACCCGGTGATGGTGAGCCACAGATGCCAGCTCGCAAGTCGATCGCTCCAGAGTTGTCTCCCGGTCAGCCGAGGCCAGACGTAATACAGCCCTCCCACCACCCACATGATCATGGCGCCAAACACCGTCAGGTGGGCATGGCCGACCACAAAATCGTTGAAATGAGTCAATTGCTGAAAGCGGTGCAGCGTTTCGATGGAGCCTTGCACACTGCCGATGAAGTAATAGACCACCCCAATCATGAGAAACTTCGCCGCATAGTTGTCGCCTCCTCCACCGCCCAGGATGGCGCCCCAGCGTCCCAGCATGGTGCCGAAGAAATTGACGATGACTGTGATGACCGGGATGATCATCCACAAGCTATGGACGACGGCGACCGTCTGCGTCCAATGGGGAATCGGACTATAGAGGTAGTGATGAGTTCCGGTGAGAGGATAAAACAAGGCGAGAGTCCAGAAGCCCAAGAGCGACAGCTTGTGACTATACAGGGCATTCTTCGCGCTCAAGGGTAGAAAATAATAAATCGTGGCCAGCCCGGCCGGCGTGATCCAGAGGCCCACCAGATTGTGCATGTATAGTCCGTGGATCGCTGCGCTGTTGATGCCGCTGACTGGGCCGTACGGGAGCAGGACAGCCCCTAGCGGCAGATTGAGGATGGTCCAAATGCCTGCGGCGAGCGTGTACCAGAGGGACACGTAGAATCGAGAAGCGCGGCGCCGGAGAATCGTGCCGACGACCTGCATCGCGACCGTCGCCACGACAACAAACCGCATGAGGTTCAGCGGCCACTCATATTCGGCGTACTCCACGCCGACCATGTACCCCATGAAGAGCGTCAGGGAGCCCAGCACAAGAAAGGCGTTCCATATCCACAGGAGCCACCAGCCCCACTCGACCTTGAAGAGCGGCGTCCCGCACAGCCGCGGAACAAAATAATAGAGCAGCCCGATGAACGCGGTAGTGAAAGACCCGAACAGCACGCCCCCAAGATGGACCGACCGCAGGCGGCCAAACGTGAACCATGGTAGACCGCCCAGGAATTCAGGATTATGGAATTGAATCGAAACGAGAATGCCGACGAAAGGGAACACCGTGAGCCAGACGAGGGACCACCATGCCCAGGCTTTGACGAGTGGTTTATCGACCAGCTCAGAGTTGAGGGTCGTTTCTGCCATGTCACATCTTTATGATCATCATCACACGTGAATGGCAGCGGTCCTGCGTGAGCATCTAAACCTTCGCTCGGTAGATGCTCAGGTCCCCTTCTATCTCTCGTAAAACATAAGGACAGGATTGTATGCAGAAGAAGTCTTAGGTAACTAGGCGTTCCCCCATAGCTGAGATGTTGTATTCAGGCAACGCCCGTATGAGATGATTCATTGAGCCTGCCTGAGGTCAATGACTTTCCCTTCTTCATTCAGCTCGACCACAATGTTTGAGCCTTCCTCAATTGGCTTGGTTTTCACTTCCATCCGCTCCACCGGAGGCACTTTCTCGCCTTCCGGAGTCTGCAGTCCTATTTGTTGTTTATTCGGCCCCGTGTAGATCAACTTGCCGAAAATCAAATGTTAAGCGCCGGCTCTGTGCCTTTCCTTTCCTTGAACATCGATGACCATGCCCTCTTCGTTGATCCAGAGCGATCTTTCATCGCCAACCGCATTTCTCAACGGTCAGTGAGGCATTTTCACGTCCCGGCCTCGGAATGTCCGGTCGTCATAGTAAGTCCTGCAGAGCGTCAGCGATACTGTAAAAACTGACAGGTGTTAGACGGTGGTACCTAGGTCAAAATTTGACTACGAATATCGCTTGGCTGAGCTACTTTAGCTCGGCTGTCCTTTTGTAATTCCGTATTTCTTTGGTCTCTTGCAACCACTAGGGCAAATCACAGTTCTATCGGGTTCTAAGACAAGCTTAGGGTGACAGGAGTCGGAAGAGGAACTGCTAGCGGGATAGACCGCGCGAGAATACAAGCTATTCACCGCCGCCGTGATGCCGGGACGCTCAGTGAGATCTGACAAATCGGGAGGGAGAGAATGGAAGCGCGTGACATCTATATCACAGAGCATGATCTGACGAGGTTGAAGCAACTCCTTCAAGTAGGGATAGGCTCCGCTGAACGGGATCGTGAGTTACTGGACAGCCTGCGAAGTGAGTTAGACCGTGCCCATATCGTGGAGCCAGCTACAGTGCCTCATGATGTAGTGACGATGCACTCCCGCGTCCGCCTCAAAGATTTGGAGACAAATGAGGAGATGCTGTACACGCTTGTATTTCCAGCCGAGGCCGATCTCGAACAAGGAAAGATCTCGATTTTGGCTCCCATGGGCACTGCTATGCTTGGATATGGCGTTGGTGACGAGGTGCAATGGCGCGTGCCTGGCGGGAACAGGAAGTTCCGGATCGAAGAGGTTTTATATCAACCTGAGGCCGCAGGTCACTATAACTTGTAGCTGGAAGGTCAGTTATGCGTGCCTGGGCCAGGTGGGCTTGCCTCTAGCTCAAAAGAGCCGATTCAGGGACGCGCCCTGCATGGCACATCGCACGCCCTGCCGTTAGTTGCGAGGAGACATGTCATGGACGGAAAACGTTCTTCATTCCCAGGCTGGATCCCGAGAGCATTCAAGCAGAAATCCAGCCTTCAGGGTGTGCGAATGGTTCCAGCTCACATCCGCGTGTTAGGAGCTACCATCAGCAAGGACAAACGGACTGAGATCCGAAAACAACTGAACAGGAAGCTTGGAAAGTTTGCACATGCTATCGAGCGGGTAAGCGTTCGCGTGAAGGACATCAATGGTCCGCGCGGCGGCATCGACCAAGTCTGCCGGATCAAAGTGGTCCTGAGCAACCTTTCGAGTGTGGTGTTCGAAGCCCAGGACGCATCCCTCGATGTCGTGATCGGCAGCGCCCTGGCTGGAACCGAGCGTGCTGTACGCCGAAGCTTGCAGCGTAGGCGCATGAAACCACTTAAAGTCGGGGCACGGTCGAGTGCCGCTTGAACTGGGTCGACTTTCACCTTCTCACTGCAGCCATCATTCATACTGATGGCACACGCGAAGGTTCTCAAGGCCTAGTGGCGTTAAATAGTCTTACCGCTCCAACGAATTTCCATACTGGTGTTCTCACCCGACGGAGATTTACCCGTGGATGAGGGACCGCACTTCAGTAGCCCGTAAAATCTTCCGTACGGATATCGTCATCGTCAACCCCCGCCTCATTAAGCATCTCATGCAGGCCTTTGACCATCATTGGAGGTCCGGCTACATAGTAAATCGGCGACGCGGCACTTTTGAGATGCCTTGCAAGCATGGAATGATCGATGCGGCCGGTTTCTCCATCCCATGACTGATCTGATTGGCTCATGTGCGTCATAGTTGGGACAATGGTGATCCAGTAGGGTCGTTGCAAATAGCGCCGTTGCAAGGCCTCTAATTCCTCTAAAAACGGCGCGTCCTCGGGCCGACGATTCGCAAAGAAGCAAAACACGGAGTACTGCAAGCGCTCTTTGATGATCTGTCGCAGGATACTGCGAAAGGGGGTAATACCGATCCCTCCGGCCAGAAACACCGCAGCCCTTGCCCGATTGTTATGAAGAACCAGATTACCGAATGGTCCCTCCACTTTCACTTGTGTACCAATCGGCATGCTTGCGAGCACCCGTTTGAAGGCCGTATCTCGCATCCGGGTCGCAACCAAGAGCCTATCTTCGTCCGGGGCACTCGCAATGGAAAACGCACGACCATCGCCTTCAGCGTCCGTTTGAGACGGGTTGATGAGCGTCATATCGACAAACTGGCCCGCTTTGAAGACAAACCCGTCCGGCTTCTCAAACTCAAACGCTATAGTGCGCTCTGCGACGTAACACCGGTTTTGCAATTTCAGTAGATACGACGTCTGATTCGCGATGGGACTCATGATCGCTCTCCTTGTATCTGCGTAAACACTATTTCACGAATTCCTCAATCAGTTCTTTCAAGACCACGGCTTGGTTGTGCTGCTCATCGGCGGCACTGTACACGAGCGTAATCGTCCGCTTACCTGAGCGGCACGCCAGCTTTTCCAGTTCCTCCATTGACCGTTTCAACTCCGTTCGATAACGCCTGCGAAAGCTATTCCATCTGGCGGGATCATGGCCGAACCATTTTCGGAGCGACGTGGTCGGAGCCAAGTCCTTTCGCCATTCAACAATGCGAGCACGTTTTTTAGTGATTCCCCGTGGCCAGATACGGTCCACAAGGATTCTCATCCCGTCGCGTGAACTGGGTTGGCTATATGCTCGTTTGATGCGGATCATGGCATGTCTTCATTCCTAACGACCGGCCCGGATTCCTCCTGTTCACTCTGATGCCGATCGAAAGAGAAACTGAGCGGCATTCCACTCACGTCGACTTCATACACAGCTTCCTGGCTCTGCGGATCAAGATATGGCGGTGTTTTGCCAAGAGGCATGACCCATCGCGAGACCGAAGGACTTGTAACATGGTTAGAAAGAGCCACAATTTGAAGTCCGCATTGCCGGTGGCATTCGGGGGCTTTGTTACGGGTCAAGCCCCATTCCCAACCCGAGTCCAATCCAGGCTCGCAGCAGATCGTGGCGACTTACCGAATAGGCCACTCTTCCATCTTTTTCGACAGGAAGATTCAGCACGCACTGCTCATCCATTCTTTGCGCAGCGTCTGCGATGGTCGTGGATGAATGTACCGCAATAGGCCCGATCCGCATGAGGTCTTCGGCTACGAGGCTGCTTAGTTCCCTGCCCAACGAAAGCGCTTTCATCACGTCAAACTCATTGATGAACCCGAGATACTTGCCCTCTGAATCTACCACCGGAGCCCCCGCAGTATGTGTAGACAACAACTCCACCGCAATCGCCAACCCATTCTGCCCCGCCTGAAACGTCAACGTGTTCGTGGCCACTATTTGACCTACTGTTTTTAGTCCCCCAACCGGTACACCCGTCGTGTTCATGAATCCTCCTTCAGGTGAATCCCACCTTCGTGATGTCAAGGCCGCGAAAGAATCCGCGGCCATTATTCTTTATCTTTGATCGCTCGCACTGGACCGAGGTGGAATCGCCACGTCGGTCACTTTGCCTTCATCGTCGACGAAAAGTACTACCGCATCACCTTCCATCAATTTTGCGAGCTTCGGCTGAGCGAGCATGCGCACCTCAAATAACTGCTCGCCACCGTCTTCGGTTCGAATGGTGACCCGATTATTGTCCAATGGTGTGACAAACATGCCGGTCACCCGGTCAAAGTTGCCCTTCAGGGGAGTTTTCTTTTGCCACAGTTCCGCTGCGCGATGAACGGATTCCTTATTCCCGAAGGTCACGTCCACGATTCGCTCCATCTCGTCGATCAGGAACACCGCATCAACACCGACCGGAATAGACGCCATCTTGCTTCTCGCGACCGGGCGAATGGCATGCGACTCTTCTTGGCCTCGGCTCGTGCGAAGAACGGCACGATCATGGCCCGTCACCAGCGCTTGGACAAGCTGGCCCTCGACGACACGGTGGTAGCTTGATTCTCCGACCAAATGTACATCGACCAGCAAATTTTGATCATTGACGGTGATCTCAACGCGGTCGCCTTTTTTGATCGCCGGCAGATCCTTGGCCATTCGTACCCCCATGGGAACGAAGCGGGGCGACACTTCACCGGTATCGATTCTTGCTTGCTCGCTCCGGACCTCCTCTACCGTGCCGAGGAGAACCCGATTGCCGGGAAAAGAGTGATGGTCAGCGTGCTCGAAACCGGCTGCCCCATAACCGAGAGAGATCGGCAGCAACCAGCTGACCGTCACTATGGCCAGATGTAAGGGCTTATTACGTCTCATGTTACCTTCCTTTCGACTTAAGAAATTCTTAGAGATTCCACTCCTTTCGACCTCCCCTAAAAGCCCTACGTTGCAAATTCACCCTCCTTCCCTCATCACCGTAGTCCACTCAGATGATGAGGCGATGAATGAATCATGAAGAATTCTTCATCGCCCGCTTCGTAGATTCCTCACTCAGTTATGAAAACTTACTTGGGAACTGTGTCGCCAGCGCCACTGTCAGAGCATCCGCGATCACATAGACATGTTGCTTCATGACCTTCCACGTTTCCCCCTCGTGCACATAATCCCTCTCCTTGAACTGCGTGATCTGGAGGACATGATGCGCTCCATGTGCAGCAATCAGACTGCGAACGGTATCCTTTGGAAGGTGAGGATTCGCTTCGCTGAAGAACACTGCGATTTCGTCGGTGTTCCGAGCCAAACGCGTCAATGCGGCTTCTTGCTGTAGCGGGTTTTCCGCGACGGTCGCTTCTGAATACTCCTTCACTGCACCATAATGGCCGGTCAGTAAGCTAAAGAGTTTCTCAGACGCCTTTTCGCCATAAAATGGAGTGATGGTGTTTGCAATCTTCTTGGCATTGACCACGACTTCCTGCTCGGCAGCATCCCGGGCGGCGGCATTGTGTACCGCATTGTCCGAAACGACATTGCGAATCCAGAAAATATGTCCTGTCCACAGATCGCGCATCGCTGCTTTCGTGTCAGCGACGTGGACCGGATCGGCTTCTGCAACTGCTCGCGTGTCGTGCGTACAGCCCGCCAGGCCAACGACCGCGAGTGCTATGGCTACGATAGAATGATGTACTTGACTCATAAACCCTCCATGTATTATTGGGGCTAAGTGGTTCGCGTAAAAGGTTCGGTTCTCGAGCTTCTTATGTATGCTTGCGCCCGTCCTGCCCGCGTACACCTGCGGCACTCATGCCCCACGTGATCGTCAAAATCATCCCTGCAATGATAAGTGGAAACGACACGATCAGAATTATGGTATCGCCCATGGTGCATCTCCCTTCCTCGGTCTTGAAAGCCTATCTGCATTGTTCACCGTCAACGTAACAACGGAAGATGAACTGGCCATGAATGGGCCATGAAGAAACCTTCATCTTCCGAACCGCCGTGCCAGCAAGCCGGTGGTTCGTGGGCTATATGGAGCCTATGAACGATTGCCGTCAGGAGCATCGGCACGTGTTGGGGCGAAACTGGGCAGGAACGTCATCATTGCCTTATCTTCGCTGGGACACATGCGCAAGACCTCGCGCCGCAACCTTATCCTCGGTCGCCCTCGTTTGACCTTGGAGGAATCGCCACGCCAGTCACTTTGCCTTCATCGTCCACCAATAGTATTACCGCATCGCCATAGGACAACTTCACCAACCTTAATTGCGCGAGTGAACGCACCTCATACGGCTGCTCCTCCCCATCGTCGGTTCTGATGGCAATCCGATTGTTCTGCAATGGCGTCAGGATCGTACCGATCACTCTGTCGAAATTTCCTTTGAGGGGTGTTGTCTTCTCCCAGAGCTCTGCCGCCCGCCTCACCGCGGCCATGTCCCCGAAAGTCACATCCACAATTCTGTCCGACTCATCAATGAGAAACACGGCAACCACACCCACGGGTACGGAGGTCATCTTGCCCCGTGCGACCGGACGGATAGAGTACGACTCTTCTTTGCCTCCCGTCGTACGCAGAACCGCTCGATCATGCCTCGTCACGAGCGGCTGAATGAGTTGCCCTTCAACGACGCGATGGTGGCTCTCCTCACCGGTCAGATGCACATCAACCAGCAGATTTTGATCATTGACGGTAATTTCTACTCCGTCTCCTGTTTTCAAGTCCGGGAGGCCCTTGGCTTCTCGCACTCCGGTTGGAACAAAACGCGGCTGCTCTTCCCCAGTATCAATCCGCGCCTGACCGCTTCGTACTTCAACGACGGTGCCTATGAGAATGCGATCACCGGGAAGTAGTTGAGGGTGAACCTGCTCAGGACCGGAAGCGGCCTCGCCGATTGATGCTGCTGAGAATCCCCCAATAACCAACACCACTAGCGCCAGCTGCCATATCATCTTGTGTCTCATGGATTGCTCCTTCCCCATTTTCGATTGTGACTTCTCAACGCCCTTCGTTGGCTTCAAAGATTCTTCCGCAAACGCACGACCCTCCCCCACACGCGATGCCGGTGAGTGAGGAGGAGATCTTCATATCGACTATTAAGCGGATGAAGAACCGCCTGCCCGCCCACGTGTTTGAGCTGCCGTAACAGTGCCCCTCGTGGGTCGCCGTCCACCATGATGTAATGACCGGGCTGACCCGGGAGATCAGGATTCACAAAAACAAGTTCCCCTTTGCTAAAGAGTGGCTGCATGGAGTCGTCCTTGACCATCACGGCAAACGTACGTTTCCCCGGAACATCTGTCTCGAGCATCGCTTCCGCATGGACGACACCAGGTGGTTCATCATTCTTCAACATTTGATCCACCTGATGGCTATGCAAGAGCGGCACTTTCCTCATCGGACCGACTGAAGCGCCATATCTGCTCTCTCCTAGTCTGAACACTCCCGGTGGAAATGGCGGACCGCCGGCTCGGAGAAAATCCGCCTCTATCCGAAAATACCGCGCAAACGTTTCCCAGATAGCGGGATCCTCGGGAAGCTTGTCGGCTAAAATGTCGCCGATCGTCCGGATGGAGACCCCAACCACAGAGGCCAATTCCCTTTCGGTGACGCCCTCGCTGAGCTCCCGATGTACAAGGCCCTTTAGATTCACAAGGTTCTTCTTTCTCTCACTAAAGCCGACTTCTCAGAGGTCCCACCAGTCCTTCATCCCAAATTCACAACCGGGAGCGGAGTGTTTACCAAAGGCGGGCCATTGACCGATCTTCCATTGGCTAATGTCCAGGCAAAGCACTACTAAAATGCTCAGTCGTTGATGAGACACTACCTCACTCACATGAGTGTTCCATGAAGGGATCATGAAGAAGTTTTCATCAACATTGCGCTCAATGTGGCGCTGTGCGCAGGTAGGCGGAAGCGCCGCGGCAAGAAGGAAGAGGTTAAGAACTCGGAGGGCAGCTGAAACTAGGCAGGAATCGTCTCCTGAACGGGGATAGGAAAACGCAAGGTAAAGACCGAACCCTCATTGACACGACTGGTAACCTCGATCGCTCCGCCGTGGGCTGCCGCGATTCCTTTCACGATAGGGAGTCCGAGACCCGTACCACCCGAGTCCTTTGCGCGGGCCCAATCGGTCCGATAAAACCGCTCGAAGAGGTGAGGAAGGTGCTCAGGCTCGATCCCGTGACCCGTGTCTTCTACAATTACAGTTACCCATTTGCCGGCTGTCTGCAAGCGTACGGTCACCTTTCCACCAGAAGGTGTATAGCGGAGAGCATTGTCGAGAAGATTAATCACTGCCTGCTTGATCCACTGCGCATCACCGTAGACGTCTGGCACCGGTTGGGATTCAAACGATAAGGTGATTCGGCGCTCATCGAAAAGGAGATTCAGTTCAGCCAAGAGATCGTGGATCAAGGCTCCCAGGGCGAGTGGCGCCAGACGAACGGGTGGCGTATCGCCTGTGAACTTCGCCAGCGTCAGGAGGGAACGGGTCAGCGAGATGAGGCGTCCCACTTGCTCGAGATTGTTGATGAGGGCTTCGCGATACTCGTCGGGGGTCCTGGCTTTGAGGAGCGCGACCTCCAAGTGACCTTGCAAAACGGTAAGGGGCGTCTGCATCTCGTGAGCGGCATGGTCGACAAATCGCCGTTGACTTTCGACGCTCCGCTCGAACCGGTCCATCACGGAGTTGAACGCTTGGGTAAGCCGCCGAAATTCTTGATAGGGTGAACCGAGAATCAGTCGTTTCCCGAGATCAGATTCGGACATCGTTTCCGCTTCGGTACTTAGCACATCGAGTGGGTTGAGAACTTTCTTGGCCAGCCAACCGCTGCCTAGCCAGGCGACAAGAAGGATGGTTGCCGATCCCATCGTCAGCAGAAGCACGAGTCCCTTGAGTGTCTCTCGGTAAAGTCGCAGGGATGCTTCGGCCTGCAGCACGTATTGCACTTTTCCTTCCCGGACAATGGGCAAGAACAGATGACGAACAGGAGTGCCATCGATCGACTCAACGGTTTCAAGCACGACATGCCCAAGACGAGCTTGTTCAAACACTTGTTCGGTAATCGGCCGCTGTGGCTCTGCGTCGGACCCGTTCCACACGAGCACGCCTTCTGGGGAGAAGACGCGAAGAGAATGGGTCACTCCAGACAGTTGAAGGTGTTCTTCCTCGCTTCGGCTCATCTCGGCAGAAACGACACCACCCTCTACGGGACTTTTCATGAAGTTGGGATACTGCTCAACTATCTTGGCCACTGTCTCGGCCATTCCCAGCAGCCTGGCATCGACGAAACGGCGCAATAAGGCGTCGCCGCCGGCATAGACCAAAATAGAAAAGACGAGGAGGAGTCCTGCTATGAGAATCAACGCGGATTGCCGGATCAGACCACGCAGAGATTTCATTCGACGGGTTTCGGTTCCTCTAGCATGTACCCCGCGCCGCGTACGGTCACGATCAGCGGGGGCGAAAACTCTCGGTCAATCTTGGCGCGCAGGGCGCGGATATGTGCATCCACGATATTGGTCATGGGATCATAGCTGATGTCCCACACGTGTTCGATGATCGCCGTGCGCGTTAAAACCCGATTCTTGTTTCGCAACAGAAACTCCAGCAGAGCATACTCTTTGTTCGTGAGGATGATGTCTTTGCCAGAGCGAGTCACCTTGCGCGAAGCCGGATCCAGGTGGAGGTCTGCGGCGGTAAGACGCGTCGGCTGTTGAGCCCCGCCCCGCCTGAGCAAAGAGCGGACTCGGGCTAGCAGTTCGGCAAAGGCAAAAGGCTTTGTCAAAAACTGGTCCGCACCAATATCGAATCCAGATACCTTGTCTTCTATGGTATTCCGGGCTGTGAGTAACAACACCGGCGTCATGTTTCCGGCCGTGCGTAAATTCCGGCAGAGTGTGAGGCCGTCAAGTTTTGGCAGCATGATATCGAGAATCACAAGATCATAGGGGTTCGCGAAGGCTAACTCGAGCCCCTCTTCTCCATCTGCCGCGGAGTCGACTGCATAGCCCTCTTCCCTCAACCCCTTCAGAATGAATTGAGCCAAATTGAGATCGTCTTCGACAAGGAGGATTCGCATGATCGCTTCACCTAATGCACTATTTCTTGGAACAGTGCTCGGTGAATCATGTCCACGAATCGGATTGAGAATCAAGCTTAACATTGTGATGAGTGCATTATGCTCACGCTGCATGAACGTACTATGAAGAGATCGTGAAGATGTTCTAATCTGGTTGGTGCTTAGAGTTATCAGGCCCAGTCGCTGCGGTACGAAGCTTCGCGTGACTCGTTTTGAATGATGCAGGTCAATGGTCTATCCGGCGGACTCTTTAGCGATGTGTAGAGCATGGATGATGGATCATATCGGTGCGATTCTGACCGCCGCGCTGGCTCTTTACGCGCTCGGCACCGGTGTGTTCCTGATTTTGGAAAACCGGCGGCCACAAGCGACCTTAGCCTGGATGCTCGCGTTCATCTTTGCTCCCGGCATAGGCTTGGTGGCCTACGTGCTGTTCGGCAGAGACCGGAAAGCCTTCAGTAAGCAGAGCGAGCTCCTTCGACAGGACCTGGAAACGAACGCGCTTCCTCTTCTCAGTCCAATGCTGTCCCGTCAGGATGCGGAGATCGCCCGGCTCGAACGAGCGAGCACGGGCCGCCGCAAGCTTATGCACCTCGTGCGCCACAATTCGTATTCCGCGCTGACCAAGCGCAATTGTGTGGAGATCCAGCAAGACGCGGCGGTGTTCTATCCGAGCCTGATCAGGGACATGGAAGCTGCGCAGCATTCCATCCATCTCCAGTATTTTATCTGGGGGGCGGATCGATTCACGGACGGGTTGAAAGAGATCATGAAGAGTAAGGCGAGGCGGGGTGTTGAGGTCCGTCTGCTCTATGATCCGATAGGCTCCCAGGCCCATATCGGCCGGGCCTATGTCAGGGACATGCTAGCGGCGGGAATACAAATGGCGCCCACCTCACCCCTCTACCGGTTGCACACGATAAGCTATCGCAACCACCGCAAGATCACCGTCATCGATGGGGCAATCGGCTACACCGGCGGCATGAATATCGGACAGGAGCACATCGACGGTGGGAAGGGGTTCGATTCGTGGCGCGATACCCAGGTGCGCCTGGTCGGGGAAAGCGTGGCGCTTTTGCAGGCAGTGTTCATGGTCGATTGGTACAACGCCGTGAAGGAAAACCTGTTTGCTGCCGTCTATTTCCCGACGGACGCTATGGCCTCTTCGCAAGGCGACGTCCCGGTTCAAATCTTGACGTCGGGACCGGATTCACAGTGGGCTGGGATCAGGCAGCTCTACTCTTTCATGATTGTCTCGGCCCAGCGCCATGTGCGCATTCAATCGCCGTACTTCATTCCCGATGCAACTCTGGCCGAAGCTCTCAAAACCGCCGCCCTCTCGGGCGTCGACATCAAGATTATGCTGACGGCGCGGCCCTCGGGCAACCGGTTACCGGATTGGGCGGGCAACACGTATATCGCCGATATCGTCGCAAGCGGCGTACGCGTGTTTCTCTACGAGAAAGGCTATCTCCACGCAAAGACCATCAGTATCGATTCCGAGATCTGCTCCATCGGCTCGACGAATATCGACATCCGAAGCTTCAGCATCAATTACGAACTGAATGCGGTATTGTACGACGACCGGCTCGCCACACAACTTGAGCAGGACTTCGAGCGGGATCTTACTCACTGTTCGGAATTCGACCTCGCCTCCTATGAGAAGCGCAATGTCGCCGTTCGATTCCGTGACTCGGTCGCCAGGCTCCTCTCGCCGTTACTGTGAATCGGACTGATCCCCGATCACCCTGGCGGTCAGAACTGCTGCGGTTCCTCTGCTTGACCGTCACAGCCATCGCGATGCAGTCCGAAAGATGAGGACCGCCTGCTAACCGGCTTCTTCAGTCGTTCGCGGCCAGAGAATGAAGCCGCCCGCGATTCCTGCCACCAACGAGGCGACAAAGACAGCAACCTTGGCGGCAGCATAGTCCTCGGGGCGAGGGAAGGCCTGACCCGCGATGAAAAGCGACATCGTAAAACCGATTCCCGCTAGCGCGCCGGCGCCAAACAGCTGTCGCCATGAATAGGCCTCCGGTTTCACGGCAATGCCGAGATGAGCGGCAAGCCAGGCAGTGGTAAACATGCCAATGGGTTTCCCAACAACAAGTCCCAGAATAATCCCCACCATCAATCGGCCGTGCCCTTCGAGCACGGCCAGAGACCAGACCACACCGGCGTTGGCCAGCGCGAAAACAGGCAGTACGACATAGCTGGACCACGGTTCGACAGCACGCAACAGCTTGCTTGCTGGAGACTCAATCCTGTCATGTATGACATCCAAGGCCTGAAGGGCCGGTTCCGACGGTCCGTGCTGCATGACGCCTTCGTCCCGTCGCTTGGTCTCGACTCGAATGACGGCTTCGGCCTGCGCCAACAGGGCACGCAAATTCGCCGGAGGACGCGTCGGCGTTACAACGGCAAGGATCACTCCCGCCAACGTCGCATGAAGTCCCGAGCCATGTAGACAGATCCAGAGCACGACACCGAGTACCGCATACGGCAGTGAACGGTACACCCCCCACTGGTTGAGCGCCGCCAGCAAGCCCATGACGGCACCGGAGGCAACCAGATAAGACACGTCGAGGTGATCCGTGTAGAACAACGCGATCACGAGGATTGCTACGAGATCGTCTATGATGACCGCCGCGGTTAGAAAGACGCGCAATTCTACCGGAACACGCGTTCCGAGCAGGACCATCAGCGCGACCGCAAAAGCCGTATCTGTGGCCATCGTCATCCCCCACCCAGCCTGGAGCGGTCCAGGTGGAACCACGAGCAGGTAGATGAGCGCCGGTACGGTCATGCCGCCGAATGCCGCAACAACCGGTAATGCTGCAGCGTGGCGGGTCGCCAGGCGACCCACGGTGAACTCGCGCTTGATTTCCAGCCCCACGACGAGAAAGAAAACGGTCAGCAGCCCGTCGTTTACCCAATGCAGCAAGGACAAGCTAAACGTCCTCCCGTCCAATTGAAAGGCGAGACTCTTGTCCCACCATGACTGAAACACGGGACCGATCGACGAATTGGCCAGCAGAAGAGCAAGGAGCGACATCAGCAACAGGGAAAAGCCGGCCGATGGCGCCCATCGAACGAAATCCACCGTCGCTGCGTGCAGTCGATGTCCGAGAGACCCCAGCATTGCCTCAGCCAGCGAGTTCTCGTCCCACGGCCCTTCATACCGGCGGTTGTTGATGAAAAAGGTCGGCGTCTCCAACACGCCGCTGCGGCGTGCACTTTCGATGTCCTCCGCCACACGCTCCGCGGCGGTGTAGCCACCTTTCTCGTCCGTCTCGTCGGGAAGCGGGAACCCGAACTGCGATGCGATCCGCTCGAAGTCCCCGTCACTGAACGCCGTCCCTTGTTTCATGAGGGCGTCGTGGGCCCCCCAGAATTGGCCGGTCGTTGCCGATACGTATTCCGCCAATTCCGCCGCTCGCTGGGCATCCTCACTGCCTGCAATCGGTCGATGCCGGAACACATACCGCATACGGTCCCCCATGCGGTCGCGCAGGTCGGCAATGACTTCATGCATGGCCGAACAGTGACGGCAGGCGTAACTGCCGTATTCCACCAATGTAATCTCGGCATGAGGATTGCCCAGAACATGGTCCTGCTTGGCATCGACCGGCCGATCCAGTTTTATGGGTCTTGCGTGGTCCATCATCGACGTTAGAGAGTGAGACACCTCGGAAAATCAGACACGCACTCGGTGAGATTCTCGGATAGAAGCAAACGCCGTCGTGAGGGAATCTAGGAGGTTGTGGATGAGTAGAGGATGTTCTTTCTTTTATGCCGCGTTGGGCACTGGCGGTGAATTCTCTATCCCCGCTTTAATCTCCCGATACAAAAATAGACCAGCCATTCCTTTCGAGACGACGCTTTTAGCACCGGCTGCGACCATGGCGGCTTGATAAAAGCTGTCCGCATGAACAGATAACCCCACGATCACCACATGAGGATAATGAGCCTTAATTGTACGGGTCGCTTCGATACCGTTCAGCTTGGGCATGTTTATGTCCATGACAATGGCCGAAGGACAAAGATAGGGCATGGAATGGACCACTTCCTCACCGTTTTCTGCCTCGCCCACAATTTCAATGTCCGCATAGGAGTCCAGCAAAGATCGTAAACCTTGCCGAAATGACGTGTGATCGTCGACAAGAATAATTCGGATGGAATGTGTTTTAGCGTGCGGCATTCTCACACACATACTTGCACGAGCGTGAGTTCCTTCAGGAGTACTCTAGCACGATCGCTTCACCTTAATCATCGTTGTCCCTCCCTAGAGTCGTGGACTCTTCTTTCCTAGCTATTCAGCTGCATTATCAGACTCCAGCCGCCATGCAAGTGCGTCCCTGGAACAGTCGGAAGGGCAAAACAACAATGCTTTCACTGCCTTATCTCTATATGAAGAAGGCCTAGATCTTATATAGATCCGCCCATCTTACTAGCTTCAACAGGATGAGCTTCACGAGGTTGCGGTCCACCTGCTGAATCAGCTATAGAGACATCCTCTTCGCTGGAACACTAGAGTCTTCAGACTGCTTGGTACTACTATGGTGCGGCGGCAGAAAGAATCCACCGTGGCGGCTATTGTTCGTACAACGCACTGAGGTGAACTATGCCTGTCGACGTGAAAATAATCCCCATCAAGGAATTCTTGCGAACAGATGTGTCGGGTAATTTAGATTTGGAGAGGAGCCTCATTATACTGCGTCATTTGGTGGAAGAGTGCAAAAATCACAATGTAGACCGGATTCTTATCGACACTCGAGAAGCGACTTCGAACGCCACCATGCTGGACGTGTGGACTCTGGCAAGGAAGTTGGCGGACTCAGGGCTCAGGGCCCAGGTCGCAGTGGTGAATAGGCCGAAGGACGATTTTGATAGAGGAGCGTTTCTTGAGCTTTGTGCGGTGAATCGAGGATATGAACTGAAAGCCTTTCGTGATTTTGAAGCGGCTTTTACATGGCTCAATGAGGACCAGCCATCGCCTTCTTCGGGCTCTACACGGTATGGAATCTGATGCCTACTCTAAGATCGTTCCGTTATCAAGGAGCCAGGCTAGGGGAAATCCTCTTTGCGAAAAGAGTATGGCACTAGACTTCAATGTGGCTGAACCGTAAGCAGATACATTGTGAGCGCGTGGTGAAGCGGCATTGCCACCTTTGAGTGCCAACTCTACTCTGATTCAGCACTTCCCCTCGGGGCCTTATCATCCACTGCTTGCAAATCTATTCTGTGGCGAGTCTTTTGTTTCCAGTGGACATCATTAGTCGAGTTCGAAGCGGATCTCGCGTGTTCGAAGCGGACCTCTCTATGGGCCGTCAAATTGCCCGCTTGGATATGACCGTGTTTGCTCTTCCAGGGTCATCTCCAGATGCTATCTAGTGCTAGTTGAGACGCCAGAGGGGTGCTTTCGTGCAGCGTCTACGCTCCAGATGCCTGAGCCTCGAGCAGAGATATACAAGAAGACGAAGCAGTACAGAGCGGCCAGCTCACCCATGTTCTGAATGGGGAGAAGCGCCTTCGTACCATGCCCCATCCAATAGGCGAACGCCATGAGCCCGCTGCAGAGAAATGCCGACCATCCTGCAAAGAGCCCGATCATGACCAAGGTTCCGCCGATGAGTTCAATCGGACCCGCAATCGCGATCACGAAGCTGGGAACTTGAGGCGGTGGTGGAGTGGGGATGCTCAGCAGTTTTTGGGCTCCATGCCACAAGAAGAGAAATCCCGTCACGATTCGCATGAGCGCGTAGGTCTGCGAGGTGTATGGATGCATGAATTCGGCCATCGAATCCTCCTTCTGCACAGGTGGGGAACCGATGAAGCAGCTGGCACTCGGAACTAAGGCAGACTACTGACTTCAATCCAGGCTGTCAACGCGCTTGGGCCACTGCAATGTGGGCTATTGGACTATTGCTCTGCTGAAACCCTGTTTCCGACGAAACCGCTCTCCGCATGGCTTGGTTAATACCGCAAGAAAGGGAGTTTGGAATGACCGCTTGACCCAGTCTTCCAGAGAGCCTAGATTGATCTGATCTACCCTAAGCCTGTGCCTGCGGCCTCCTGGGAAGGCCCGACCGCCAGACACCGTGAAAGGCGGTCTTCCTATGTCTGACTCGCCACCTCTCTCCGCCCGCGACGATCTACATGGTTTTTTCCGATACTGCCAGCGACTGTTGGACAGCGCTCAAGCGTCTGACCATCTGCCGTTTTCAAACGAGGATCTCAAGCGAATCTGTTTTTACGCCAACGCGGTCGCCAAGCTCGCGGATTCACAGCGGCGGCTTGAGGAGCGGCGGCCTGGAAACCCGGACGGTTTTCGCCTGGAGCGTTGACTTAGATGAACCGACCACAGGGTGTCGCGCAGGGATGGTAACTCCGGCGGCCTGAACAAGGAGCCGGGGTCATGGCGATTACCGTCAGGCTTTTGCCTTCATGAGGATGGCCCGTAATCGCTCGCGTTGCGCAGGTCTGATGCTGATAAACTCCAGGCCAAAGCACTGCCCCTCTACCCATCGCACCACCGCCTGATCGACGCGCAAAGGCCATTGCTGGTCTTGAAGAAAGAGCGACAGTTTGAGTAATACGCCGGTCTTGACCTCAGTGAGAGACGTGGCACGGCAGCCATTGGTGGAGATATCGAGTACGGTGGCTTCGCCCTCGAAATCCTCTTCGCCGAAAAAGAAGAGTCGCCGATTGATCGGAAGGCGGCGACCACGCCTTTCCGCTTTGTCTTGGTCAGGCGCCTGATCCGCTTTTGTTTCCTCGTTCTTCATAGCACTTCCTTCCCTTGGCCACGAGACTCACTGTTCTCACTCAATGGTATGAGATCCTTCCATTATAAGCATTCCTCAAGAGTACTACTTCAAACGAACTGGTGTCAGAAGACACGCGAGGCGACCGGTCAGTGAACCGAACCTAAGTACTTTCTCCTATCCTCTGTCCCTACGTTAGTACGCCGTCTTCCTACCCCTTCCTGGGAATGTCTCTTCCGAGAGCACCGGGTAGGCTTTGTGTACGAGGGCGGAGGGGGAATCATGGATGTGACGGAAATCATAAAGCCAACCAGCTCACGCGTCTATCTCGTCCTGCTCCACGTCATGTTCCTCGTGCTCTACAGCTATCATCTGGTGTGGCCAATGACGCGGGTTCAGGGAGGACTGATGATCGCCCTGTCCGTGCTGACCCTCTTGGTCCTCACAGTCCCCAGACCTCAGCTCGGCACCGGATGGTTCCTTGGTGTTCTGACCCTCGGCAATGCGAGCATCCTTTTTGCCACGACGATGATCAATCAGGTGGGCACCGGCCCCTGGATCCTGTGTGCCTTGATGCTCTTGCTCGCGATGGCCTCCTATGTCACGTGTCTGTTTCATTTTGCATTGCTGAATGGCCTGGTGATCGGCAGCTATGCCTTATTGCTGCATCACATGGCCGTGCTGCAGACCGAGAATGTGCTCCTCCTGCCTGCCTTGTTGTGTCTCACACTGGCCTTTCTGAGCAAGATCAGCATCACCCAGGCAGAAATACGGCGTCTGACTGAAACGGAGGAGTACACCCGCAGTAGATCCATGTGCGATGCGCTCACGGGATTGCCGAATCGCGCCCAATTCCTGGAGCGTGTCGGTCGAGCCGTGCAATGTCAGCAGCAGAATCGCGATTTACACTTTGCACTGTTGTTTGTGGACTTGGATGGGTTCAAGCCAATCAATGACAGGCTGGGACATAAAGCCGGTGATGCCGTGCTCCGACAGACGGCAAGGGTGTTTCAAGGGTGCTTGAGGAAGGGCGACATCGTCGCACGGTATGGCGGAGACGAATTCACGTTCTTACTGAACAACGTCAAAGGTCCCTCGGATGCGGTTCGTGTGGCTGAGCGCATCCTTGCAAAAGTGCAAACGCCTATTGATGCCGGCGAACCGGTCCAGGTCGGCGCGAGCATCGGCATTGCCCTGAGCACGAACATTCACGAACGTGCGGAAGATTTGATCCGTGATGCCGACGGCGCCATGTATCGGGCGAAGGCGCGGGGCAAAAATTGTTTTGTCGTCAGCGATCAGGCCTCGGACGTGTCGAAAAGTGAGCTCAAAGCACGCTGGAAGAAAATCGCACACCTGGGAATGAGCCGGGTCTAGTCAGGAAGGAAGGAGGCCGCAGAATTCTCTGCGGTTGATGTCAGGGGACCGGAAAGCAGATCATGGAACCGACTAAGCACACATCGGCAGTCTGGCAGAGCAACGGTGGATTCGGCCTGATCGAGCTTGTCTTCTGTCTCGCCATTGTTGCGGTGCTGGCCACCCTGGCTCTCCCGATTCATCTGGAGGCCGTGGAAGGAGCCAAAGCGGTCGAGGCCACGTCGGCCTTGACTGAGGTGGTTCGACTGGAGCGCTTGCGTTTTGCAGAGACAGGGACATACACCGCCGATCTCCAGGAATTGGGATTCCAGCTCGTTCATTCCCTCCAATACACTGAGCTCTTTGTTGAGGTGCGCAAAGACGCCAAAGGCTGGAGTTATCGAGCCTTTGCCATGCCCAAAGGTGGACAACGCTCTAACCAAATTTGGGGCGTGACGAGTCGGGCTGATGGGAGTTTTGACATGAGCTTCCCAGGAACATTCAAATCCGGCGGTGGATCCGCTTGTAGCGTGTGGAGCGGATGGGGATCCATGGAGGGGGGGCGAATGGAGGGCGAAGAAACGTTAAGTGCGAGTTCCTCCACAGGTGGTTCGGGCTCCCCGTGTGGAGTGAAAAGGGTGGTGGACCATGGGAAAAAGTAAGGAGAGTGACCTCCCTCACCTATCTTTACATCCATCGACTCTCCGGCCCTCCACCCAGACGTGCGATGTCGACATATTTGACGACAAGATCAGCCAGACGTATACCGGTGCGCTCGCCGTCGGCCAGAAAATCTCGTTTGGCCGCAGTCCAAGCCTGTGCCCATTGATCCTCAGATGCCTCGACGTGGAAATACAATTCTAGCGCGGAGACGGCCTGCTCCGCTTCCACCTCGGAGAGTCCCAGCTCCTTCACGAGGTCCTGTCTCTGGTCTTTCCTCGATCAATATACCGCTGCACGAGGGCCTTCATCTCATCATCCATCTCTCCTCCTCATTGTTTTCTGCCTTTGATGCAACGGCTTCGCACCTGCGCCAAGACGAGTGCATTGACATTCGATGTCTGACCGTCTGTGTACCTCGCTACGAATGAATTGACAATCTGGGAAAACAGCCTAAGCAATGAAGAATGGTCGCCTTCCCATCCATTGCATCTCCCATCTCTATATCTCGATAGATAGCAAGTAGAAGCGCGACGACCTTCCCTCGACGACGTCTTGAGGATCTCTCATGCTATTCCCTCTGCTATCCCTGAACGGCAATCCGCTCTTGCGCTGAAACAAGGACCCTCGCTAGAATGGCACACCGGCACGACACCTTTGTCAAAGCGCAAGAGAAACCACCCAAGTTCATGCCTCATTTTGCACGCCTGTTAAGACTTCGATCGCCTCGCTTCATCCTGGTGGCGACGCTATCAGTCGTATTATGTGCCGCCGTTTCCTTCACCGGGGGACGTGCACAGGATCATGAGCAGGAGCGAGAAACTTCACGTCTTCTGGCCATCCTGTTTGATTCCGGCCGTCTTGTGGTGGGAATGAACCAGGAGCTTATCAACGATGTCTCCAAGGGAGATAAAGGATTTACCCCCGATGTTTTCGAAAAGCAGGTCCGCGCTGTCTTTGAACAACGAACAGGCATTAATCTGTCCGACTCGAACGGGAAGATCCCGGCTATCGCCCGTCCGCTCCTTGATCGTCTTGTAGATGACAGTAAGAGAACTATCGCGGGTTACCAGACGCCCATCAATATTCCGGGAATTCGCTATAAGGGACTCATTCCGGCGACTTTTGGTACGGAGACCGCTACGCGTTTTTCGACGTGGTCCGGCATCTACCTTCGCCAAATCGCACCGGAAAGATTCTTGAGAAACAAGAAAAACCAACCCGATAAATATGAAGCAGATGTCCTCAAAGCACTCGCCGAACAGGTCTCGACCTCCGGCGAATCACGACCTAACTGGGGGGTCACGGATGGCGGAAAGACTCTCCGTCTCGTGCTGCCATTGTATTACAGCAAGGCCTGTCTAGATTGCCACGGTGAGCCAAAAGGCGAGCGTGATATTTCCGGATACCCTCGTGAGGGCGGGAAGGAGGGTGAGCTCGGTGGGGCAATTAGCGTGAAACTCCCGATAAAGTAGCCAACGCAATCGACATCCTTCACTTCACTACCCTCCCTCACCCTGGAATGGGAACCCCTCGGGCATCGCCGCAAAGTGAATTGACACATTTGACAATGCTCTCTCCAAAAGGTAGAGACTCTGCCTTGTCTCTATGACCGCGCTGGACACATCCGTTTCGTCCCATCGTGCGCTTCATCCCTGGTGGCAATCGGCAGTTTTCTATCAAATCTATCCATGGAGTTTTCAGGACTCCAATCGTGATGGGATTGGCGATCTCAGAGGCATTCAATCACGGCTGGAGTACCTGCGCGGCCACACCGCAGCATCGCTCAACGTCGACGCCATCTGGCTCTCGCCAGTCTACCCTTCTCCAATGCGCGATTTCGGCTACGATGTCAGTGACTACGTCAATATCGATCCCCGGTTCGGCACGCTCAACGACTTCGACGCGCTGGTGCAGGAGGCTCACCAACGGGGAATCCGCGTCATCATGGATCTGGTGCTGAACCACACGTCCGATGAGCATGAGTGGTTCCGCGATTCGCGCAGGTCTCGTACCTCCTCCAAACGCGACTGGTATTGTTGGGCAGACGGTAAGGCCTTCGGCCGGCCGCCAAGTAATTGGAATGCCAGATTCGGCGGCTCATCCTGGCGTTGGGATGCTGGAAGCAGGCAATACTATCTCCATTCCTTCCTGAAGGAACAACCGGATCTCAATTGGCAGAATGTCGCCGTGCGTGCGGCCATGTGGGACGTCGTCAAATTTTGGCTTGATCGCGGGGTCGATGGGTTTCGGCTGGATGCGATCAATTGGCTGGGCAAAGACATGCGGTGGCCCGATAACCCGTTTCGGTTTGGGCTTCGCGGGTACACAAGACAGCACCACATTCATGATCGGGACAAGGAAGTCGCGCACCAGATTATGCGCGAGTTACGCGAGCTCGTATCGACCTATCGAGACGTGGTGTTGATCGGAGAAGCAGCTGCCGACACTCCGGGGGGACCAGCTTCGTTCTACGGCATGGGAGACGACGAACTCCATCTCGTGTTTGATTTTCGGCTCATGAAATCCCCATGGGGAGCCGACAGCTTTCGTCGGTTCCTGTCAGAACACGTCACGGATCTTCCCAAGGGTGCATGGCCGACGATCGTCCTGAGCAACCACGACCAATCGCGACACATAGACCGTTATGGTCACCGCGGTGACGCTAACGCTCGAGCCAGAATCGCCGCGCTCTTACTGTTGACGATGCCTGGCACACCTTTTCTGTATTACGGCGAAGAACTGGGGATGCGCAATGGACGCCTGCGGTACCGGGATTTGCGAGACCCTTATACGAAGCGTTTCTGGCCCTTCCGCACGGGACGCGATCCTGCGCGTACGCCGATGCAATGGGACGGATCCCGCCACGCGGGGTTTTCAACCGAACGGCCGTGGCTCCCCGTGTCTCCGGACTATCCGCAGCTCAACGTCGCCCAAGCGACAAGCGACCCACAATCACTCTGGTCACTGTACCGCCAATTGCTCCATCATCGGCGACTGGCCCCGGCCTTGAACCGCGGAGCATGCCGTCTCGTCCCTGCCGGCCCAGCGGAGTGTCTCCTTTATGAGCGGGTGGCAAAGCCGGAAGACCGCACACACGAACGGATGCTGGTCGCCGTGAATTTTTCAGAACGGACTTCAACAGTCACGATGCCGAACGGCTCATCCAGCGGTCAGGTGCTGCTCTCCACGGATGGACAGAGGCGTGAGTTCATATGGGATCCGCGTCGCGTGCTACTGGGACCCCAGGAGGGCGTCTTAGTACGCCTCACTTAACGAGCCGGTCTGAAGAACAACGTCGCGAGCGGCGGCAGTGTGACCGTCAAAGAGTGGCTTCGTCCATGCAACGGCACCGGCACAGCCTCGATGCCGCCGAGATTTCCCCACCCGCTTCCGCCATACAAGGCGGCATCGCTGTTCAGCACTTCCTGCCAGAAGCCCCCGCGAGGAACTCCGATCCGATAGTTCGTTCGCGGCACCGGGGTAAAATTACACACGACAAACACAAGGTCGTCGGGTGATGTGCCCTTGCGAAGCAGACTGACCACGCTCGCTTCGGCATCGTTGCAATCGATCCATTCGAAGCCGCCTGGATCTGTATCACGCTCATGGAGTGCCCGCTCCGTTCGGTAAAGCCGGTTCAGGTCTGTCACCCACGTGTGCAGCGCGCGATGCATCTCTTGCTCCAACAGATGCCATTCCAGGCTGGAGTCGTGCGCCCATTCACTCCACTGCCCGAACTCGTCGCCCATGAACAGCAGCTTTTTAGCAGGCTGTGCGTACATGTAGCCGAAAAGCAGCCGCAGATTCGCGAACTTTTGCCAGGCATCCCCCGGCATTTTCCCAAGTAAGGAGCCTTTACCGTACACGACTTCATCGTGCGACAAGGGTAGAACAAAATTCTCCTGGAAGGCGTAGAGCATACGGAAGGTCAGCTTATTGTGATGGTATTTCCTGAAAAACGAGTCCTGGCTCATGTACGACAACGTATCGTGCATCCATCCCATGTCCCACTTGAGCCCGAAGCCAAGTCCTCCGAGATAGGTTGGCTTGGACACCATGGGCCAGGCGGTCGATTCCTCAGCGATGGTTTGCACTTGAGGATAATTCCGATAGACCTCCTCATTGAACCGACGCAAAAAAGAAATCGCTTCCACATTCTCTCGTCCCCCGTATTGATTGGGGATCCACTGCCCTTCCTGTCGTGAGTAGTCCAGATACAGCATGGACGCGACCGCATCTACACGAAGTCCGTCGATGTGATATTTATCCAGCCAGAATAATGCGCTGCTGATCAGAAAGCTTCTGACCTCGTTGCGACCATAGTTGAAGATATAGGTGTTCCAATCGGGGTGGAAGCCCTGGCGAGGGTCCTCGTGCTCGAAGAGATGGGTGCCATCGAAATAGCTTAACCCGTGCTCATCGGTAGGGAAATGCGACGGCACCCAATCCAGAATGACGCCGATGCCGTGCCTGTGCAGTTCATCGACAAGGTACATGAAATCCTGGGGCGTGCCGTAGTTCCCGGTCGGCGCGAAGTATCCAGTCGTTTGATATCCCCAAGAACCGAAAAATGGATGATCCATGATGGGCAGGAACTCCACGTGCGTGAACCCCATCTGCTCCAAATAGCCTGGCAGTGAGTCCGCTATTTCCCGGTAGCTCAGCGACCGATGCCCTTCTTCGGGAACCCGTTTCCACGATCCGAGATGCATTTCATAAATAGAGATGGGGGCATTCAAACTGTTCTGCGAGCTGCGGCGTTCCATCCAGGACTGATCGCGCCATGTATAGCTTAAATCCCAAACGATCGAGGCGGTCTTGGGAGCAATTTCGTTAAAAAAGGCGAACGGGTCCGTCTTATCGACTTCGTAGCTGCCGCCGCGTGATCGGATGTGAAACTTATAGAGAGCGCCTTTGTCCACGCCGGGCAGAAAACCCTGCCAAATGCCGGATGCCTTCACGGGCGAAAGGACGTGTGCGCCTCTTTGCCAATTGTTAAAGGTCCCGATGACTGAGACGTGCTCGGCATTCGGTGCCCATACGGCAAAGTGCGTTCCTCTCGTCCCCTCAGACTCCAACGGATGTGCGCCTAGCTTCTCGTACAAATGAAAGTGCGTGCCTTCGTTGAACAGGTACAAATCATCTTTGGTAAGCAATGTCATCTCCTTACCCGGCTTCCTGGGTGTAAACTGAATTCTCGTCATGGGAACTCCCTGCCTCAAGTAGCCGCACGTGATCAACCCGCGCTTTCTTCTCTTCTATTGAGAATCGCCGCGAGACCCTGGAGCGGTATGTCAACCCAATCCGGCCTGTTATTAAGTTCGTAGTGCAATTCATAGAAAGCCTTCTCCGCGATATACGCATCTAATAACGGACCTACGTCGCCGCTAGTTTGCGGCCATAATTCTGAGCCGCCCGCCTCGCTGCGATAGCCTTTGAGGAATGCCACACAGGCCCAAGTTGACCAAAATGGACACCACGGTGAAGGCGGAAGGCCTGCGACTTTGAAAAATGCGAACGGCACGTAGTGAAATGACCGGACCATGCCGGCGAGGTCGACGAGAGGCGAACGCTTCATGCGGCGTTCGGCCAACGGTCTGGCAGGCTCTCCTTCGAAATCAGTAATGACAAAATCGGCTCCCGTAAACAAGACCTGCCCCAGGTGATAGTCGCCGTGACAACGGATCAGCGTGACCGGGGTGTTCAGATTCCGGAAGGAGTCAAAGAGGCGCTCGAGCGCAGGACGGAGTTCAAAAAGGAGAGTGGCCTGCTCCTGCGCAGCAGTTGGAAGCGAATCCATGCGGTCCTTCACGAGCGCCAGTGTGCTTGCCATGCCTCGTAGGGCAGCCTCATACCGGGCCTGTCGGTATTCAACTGTCACAGGTTCCGGGGCAAAGGCGGGGTCATCCTGCACCCGGCTGAGTGCCAGATGAAGCTGCGCCGTCCGCTGCCCTAACCGCTCCGCCGACTCCAGATATCCGTCCATGAAATGGCATACCGGGGTCGGATACGGCTCGCCTGTCAGCTCGAGCAGGGAGGATTTATCAGTCAACGTATGCGTGTCCAGGGGCCGGGAACCAACGCGCGTGAAGAATTCCTTCACCGCTTGAAGGCTCCACGTCCAGGCATCGCCTACGTTCTCGACATATCGCTGCAGCACTCCAAGCGTTGAGACTTCTCGCGATGGCCTCTGGTACTCAATGGCACCGGCGAGAGCCGGCACGAAAGGAAACTGCATTCGCGTCAAGACACGGCCGATCTCGAGGTCTGGATTTATCCCCTCTTCAAGGCGTCGATAGAGTTTCAAAATGACGTGGCCACCGTACACCACCGACGTATTGCTCTGCTCGGACCCCATGACACGAGGGTCCTGACTGATTTCTATGGGTACGAGATCCTTGAAGGCAGTCGTCACCGAAGCCGTGATTGCTCCCACAGCGCCTTGAAATCGAGACTGGTTGCGCAGCGCCGCCAACAGCTCGGCTGTGAATTGCCGATTCCAAAGCGCATCGTACAAAATCCCGATGTCGGTCGCGCCGTTCTTTTTAAGCATGAACGGAGCGATGACGGCTCGTGGAATCTCCCTCTGAACGAGCTCAGCGTCTTCTCCGAATACCGCGGTAACCGGAAGACTGTAGATTTCGCTCCCCCCATCCCGATACTCGATGCAGAGCAACAGAAGAACAGAACTCGAATCGGAGGGGACCGCAATGGAATCCACGATACGGACTTCGGCGATCCGACGGGCCTTCCCGCCAAACCAACGCCGCGCCTGCAGAATTTCGGGCAAGACTCGCATCAAGTCTGCTGCAGCGTCTCCTTCTAAGAAACGTGCCCAGTCATGCTTGGCAGTTAACATGTGTTGCAGTCGTGAAGACCGGCCTCTTAGAAGTAATAGTCGAAATCCCGCTCGCTGTGTACCTTCCCCTTGACGCGGAAAATATGGGCTGGAGCGGAATGTGGATTGATCTCAATATAGTTGCGCCGTCCCTGCCACAGATAATGCGCATTCGTCAGCAAATCCTGAACTTGGAATGGACGGTCTAACTCGACGCCAAGGTACGCCAAATCCAGGTCGAGCCATCCTGAATGCACGTGGTAAGGGCTCAAGTTGACGATAACCAGTATGACATTCTCCCCGTCAGACGTCCGTTTGCTGTAGCAGAGCAATTGGTCGTTTCCCACTTCATGAAAATGCAGATTCCAGTCGCTTTGCAGGGCTGGGTTCTCGCGCCTGATGCGATTCACGTGGCCGATAAACTCGCTGAGACTGTCGTCCCGGCGAAGATCCCACTGTTTGATCTCATATTTTTCAGAATCAAGATACTCCTCGCTTCCCACTTCACGAGGCACGCGCTCTCCCAGTTCAAATGCGGGACCGTAGATGCCGTAGCTCGCCCCGAGCGTCGCCGCCAAGACGAAGCGAGACATGAACGCGGGTCGGCCGCCGTGCTGCAGCTGCTCGGTAAGAATATCCGGGGTATTGGGCCACAGATTCGGGCGAAAGTATTCGCGAATGTCGGTCTGCGTCAGCTCAGTGAAATACTGCGTGAGCTCCACCTTGGTGGTGCGCCAGGGAAAATAATTGTAGGACTGCGTAAAGCCCAACTTCGCGAGCCGCAGCATGACTTTTGGCCTTGCGAACGCCTCAGCGAGAAAGATCACATCGGGATAAATCTGCTTCGTCTCGTTGATGACCCATTCCCAGAAAGGGAATGGTTTCGTGTGTGGATTGTCGATACGGAAGACTCTGATGCCCTCGTTGCTCCAATACAGGATGACGCTCTTGAGCTCGTCCCATAATTCCTGCCACTGGTCGGTTTCAAATTCTAGAGGAAATATATCCTGATATTTCTTTGGAGGATTCTCAGCGTATTGCACAGTCCCGTCCGGCCTAATCCTAAACCACTCACGATGCTCCTTGACGTAGGGGTGATCAGGGGAGCATTGGAAGGCCACGTCCATTGCGATCTCGATGCCATGGGTGCTTGCCTTTTCTCTCAACCGCCGAAAGTCCTGCAGCGTACCAAGTTCCGGATGGATGGACTTATGGCCTCCTTCGAGTGCGCCGATTGCCCATGGACTGCCAGGATCTGAAGCTCCCCCAGCCGGTGCATTGTTTTAACCCTTCCGGTGCGTTTGGCCGATCGGATGAATCGGAGGCAAATACAGCACATCGAATCCCATTGAAGCGACATACGGGAGCGCGGCTTCGCAGTCCTTGAATGTACCGTGCTGCCCGGGCGTGTCGCTCCACGAGCGGGGAAACAATTCGTACCAGGTGCTGTACCGTGCTTTTGACCGGTCAACGACCACCCGAAGTTCTCGTTCATAAATGGAAGCAAGGCTCCGATCCGGGTATTTCGCCATGAGCGCTCGGAGGTCCTCGCCTAAGGCGATGCGTATACGGTCGTCGTCACGAAGTTCATTCGACCTCAACGCCTGCCTCCACGCCATGAGCGTGCGCGCATCATCTGACGAAGCTCGCGCGATCGCACTATCGAGGAGTTTGGCCCCGATAAGCAGGTCAACCTGCAGATTCTGTCCGGCGTCGAGTTTTTTGACCAGGTCCCGGCGCCAGGTTTCAAAATGATCGACCCAGCCGGCGATCGTGTAGTGCCATTGTCCCACGGTGCTCACACGAAACGCCGCACGCCACCGGTCGTTGCCAAGGGGCTTCATGGGCAGATCCGTCCATTCCGTGGAGCCCCCCTGGCGATACCGTAGGACTACGCCGATGACGTCGTGCCCGTCGGCGAAGGCATCGGCCTCGACCACGACCTCCTCACCGACCGTCCGCTTGATCGGGAATCGTCCCCCGTCAATTTCCGGTCGGACTCCCTCGATGGCCACGCGCTGCCTTCCGTCCTGATGTGTCATGACTGGTGGTTCAACTGCTGGTTATTAAATGTGAGTGAACTCGTCCCTGCTCTTTTCCCGGCCGAACCGACGCTCGAGCACCTCCTTCGCGATGCTGCGCCCGCCCAGCCCCAACGCAATGGCCATCGCCAAAACGATGCCTCCAAAGATGATGGAGAACGCTGCCACCACGATCTCCTTCGCAATCCCAAGCTGCGTCAGGACCATGGCTACGGTGAAAATGACCACACCCCAGCGAACCATGTTGGCGATGAACCGGGCGCCATGAATTTGCGCGTTGACCGCGGCGATCAAGACCGCCTCTCCGGTGAAATTGGCCAGGAGAATGCCGAGCAGTGCCACCAGAATCGCAGCGATCACATCGGGCAAAAACCCCAGGATGGCACTCATGAGATTGGCGGTCGCGGGCAAATCCAATGCATCGACCCCCATAAACGCAAAGAACAGGAAGACAATCCAAAATGCCAGCCGTCCGACGAGGTGGGGGATTTGCTGCTTCATGCCCGCCTTCGTCAAGGCGGGAGTGAGTCCCATGCGTTCGCAGAACACCTCAAAGCGTACGACGTTGAGAATGCGCATAAGCGATACTTTGACGAGCCATCCAATGGCAAGCCCGAGCAGCAAGAATGTGACCAGGGCCATTAGTTTGGGCAAGAACAGCACACCACGGCTCGCCATCTCCCGAAAAGCGGCAACCATTGCATCCTGCCACATCTCACTCATTGGAACCTCCATCGGTCGATCAGATACGGCTTCATCGCCTCAAAGGTTTGACAACCGTGCTCGACCGTATCCTGGACCAGCCCCGGGCCGCCGCCTTTCGTTTCAAGAACCACTGACGCGGTCCGACCGAGATACAGCGGCATCAGAGACTTCAAGAGATGCTCACGATGGATGACCTTCTCGTGATACGCGACGGCAAAGTCATAGACGGTCTGAACCCACAGCGGAAGGGGGAAACGAAATTCCTCGTCATCCCTCAACCCCAGCTCCAGCACACCGGCCAAGGTGTCGGGCGCAAGTATCACCTCCCAAATCGGAAGCAGGTCCCTCAATCCCTGACGAAATCCCTTGAGCATCCGTTCCACTTGGATAGGAACTGATTCCATGTCAATTTCAATCGGGTGACCGACGATCGGGACCTCTTCGGATCCAACCTGCTTCTCCCAAATATCCTGATACCGCTCCATATAATGGAAGGTCGCACCGACGGCCTGGGCAAGACTCGTGGAGATATCGGCCGCTCCGGCCTTGATATCCTGAACCTTGGCTCCAAGACAGGCCTGCCAGACCTCGTACCCCTCGGCGACGGCGACGGTGGTCACCCAGCTATCAATGGAAAAGCGGCCGGCATCTCCTTCCCACAGTGCTTCGCTTTCCAAAAAGAAGGTCGAGAGTTTTTGGGAAAAGCCATACCCGCCACCGATCTGACACGCCACCCGCTTTCCATAAAGCGCCCGAGTCAAGGGAGCGATGAGATTGTTCGTCAGGCTGCCTTCATATCGTTGCCGGTTGAACACGGGCGCCACATAGTCAGCGCCTTTCTCTAATATCGGGTGGGCGAGCAGAGAAACCCACTCGGCCGTCACCGATCGCACGCTTGGGTCCAGAACGATGCAAGCCCCGGCTTGCAACCGCCGAGTGACGGCAAACACTGACCGGAAGGCCTCCTCCCGTGCCGGCATACCGGAGTAGGAAAATCGATTCAACGCAAAGGTACTGCCGGACATGCCTTCGGTGTTCGGACGGATCGACGCAAAGGGCAACAAGTCCCCGACCGTCTGCCTGACAAGATCCGGAGTTCCATCCTGAGAGCCGACATCCGCGTTCAAGAAGAGGATAGAAGCATGTCCAAAGGCTGATTTCAGACCCGCCACAATCGTGTGTACGACAGGCACAACGGTTGAGGCTTGATTGAACGACGGAAGGGCGACCACCAGATCGACCTTGCGCACGTCGGAGCACTGTTCTTGAACCTGCTCCCATACTGTTTCCCCCATCACGGACTTTCCTTTGAGCCAGGCGATCCGATGGCTGCTTGTTCACCGCGAGACAAACAGCCTCATCAGCGTCAGGTAATCGCTTAAGTGCCGTGTGACCAGAAAATTCCTTCTCACGTGCTCTCGGCCTGCACCGCCCATGCGTTGGAGAAGACCGGGATTATTGAGGAGGTGCCTGGCCCTGAACGCCACTCCTTCGACAGAATGCACGGTGTAGCCGGTGACGCCGTCTAGGATTTGTGCGGCTAGGCCGCCAGCGGTACTCCCGATGACGGGCTTTCCTTTCCACATGGCCTCAGTCACGGCAAGACTGAACCCTTCCTTAAACGATTTCTGCAAAATGATCGTCGCCGCCCGCTGCAGCGCGTTAATTTCAACGTCGGCTTCCGGCGGCAATTGCAGAATATGGATGTCGGGATCGCCGGCAGCCGCTTCGTGCACCTGCGCCAAGACCGCTTCGCCCTCCGGATCGTGCATGACACCAGACCCCGCTAACACGAGGCGGCAATTGTGATGTTTTCTGACCAACCGATACGCCCGAATCGCTCCCAGCGGATCCTTAAACCACTCGAAGCGCGCCAACTGCAGCAAGATCGGCTTATCGCGAGCAATTCCAAGACGCGAAAGCACTTGATTGACTTCGACACGGGCCATGGGGCGGTTCTTCTCACTCAGCGGATCGATCGATGGAGAAATCAAAAACTGCGGAATGGGCAGGCGATGGGCAAACCCCGGCAACGAAAAGATCGCCGCGTCATACCCGACCAGGAAACGTCTGAGAAAACTCCAGCTATGCTGCCGTGGCTTGGCGATATCGAGATAACACCGCCAAAACCACTTTCCCCCCTTGCGATGCTCGATCAATGCTGCCGGAGGGGGATCATGAACCATCACCAGATCGGCGTCCAAATTGAGGCTTTGAGCAGTACGCGCGTTGATCTTGAGATACACCTCCTGCATCTGGTCGGTGAGATGGTCGTCCTGACCTTGAAGGGAATTGGCCAGCCGTCTGGATGCCTGGAAGAATTCCTGGTCACCTGCCAACACTTCCCAGCGCGCATTGATGCCCAGCGTGTTGAGCATCGGAATCAGCCTGCGGAGAATTTCGGCCATCCCACCGCCATAGCGACCTGCGCTGATATGCAAAAAGCTGTGTCCTGCCACTTGATCGCTCAAGCGATAGAGAAACTCGACCGTGCCTTTTGGTGCGTGGTCCCGATACTCGTCTAATTCATGTGCCATCTTTGATTCCAATCGCAGCGCACGCTAGACGACGCTGCCTTCAATCCCGTATGACGGATCGTCGCGCTGAGGTTGTTCGAGGCTGAACCAATAAAAGCCGTAAGGTGCCAGACTCAATGAATACAACCCTTTACCAATCCTGGGGAAGCGGGATCCCCCGAGCAGTTCTTTGGGCACTTGTCCTTGAAAGGCGGACAAGTCCAGTTCAACAGGTTGCGCAGATCCGGCTAAATTGTGCACGAGCAACAGCTCGTTGCCGCGATACTTGCGAATGTACGCGAGCACCTTGTCATTTTTCGGACGAAGAAACGTCAGATTCCCGCGTCCAAACGCCGGCTGGGTTTTCCGCCTGGCAATCATTTGCTTCATCGTGTGCAAGAGTGAATGTGGCGATTGACGCTGAGAATCGACGTTGGTCACGTGGAAGCCGTAGACGGAATCCGAGATTGGCGGCAAATACAGCTTGGGCGGGTCAGCCTTTGAAAACCCCCCATTTCGATCTGCATTCCACTGCATGGGAGTCCGAACGCCATTGCGATCGCCGAGGTGCACATTGTCTCCCATTCCGATCTCATCTCCGTAGTAAATGATAGGACTGCCCGGGAGGGTGAAGACCAGGCTGTTGAGCAATTCGATCTTTCGCCGGTCATTGTCCAGCAATGGGGCTAACCGCCTGGCAATGCCAATGTTGCGCCGCATCTGTGGATCCCGTGCATAGGCGTAGTACATGTAATCACGTTCCTCGCCGGCACACATTTCCAGTGTCAATTCGTCATGGTTGCGGAGGAACAAACACCACTGACAGTTCTCCGGAATCGCAGGTGTATGCGTGAACATGTCCACGATGGGATGCCAATCTTCGCTCCGCACGCCCATGAACAGTCTTGGCATGAGCGGGAAGTGAAAGGCCATGTGGAATTCGTCCCCGTTTCCGAAATAGGGCCGTACGTCGGCAGGCCATTGATTCGCTTCCGCGAGAAGGACGCGGTCGCCATACGTCTGATCGAGGCGCTTTCGTATTTCTTTTAAATACGCATGAGTCTCCGGAAGGTTCTCGCAGATCGTGCCTTCGCGCTCGAACAAATACGGCACGGCATCGCAGCGAAATCCATCCAGCCCCTCATCCAGCCAGAAGGACATGATATCGAGCATCTCTCTCTGGACTTCGGGGTTGTCATAGTTCAAATCGGGTTGGTGGCTGAAAAACCGGTGCCAATAATACGCGTTGGCCGCCGGATCCCACGTCCAATTCGACTTTTCCGTGTCAATGAAGATAATCCGCGCTTTCTCGTAGCGCTTGTCGGTTTGGCTCCAGACATAATAGTCCCGCTTGTCCGACTCTGGTGAACTTCTGGCTTTCTGGAACCACGGATGTTGATCGGATGTATGATTCAGCACAAGATCCACAATGACACGCAGGCCGCGTTGATGCGCGGCGTCGAGAAAATTACGAAAGTCTTCGAGCGAGCCATACTCAGGCGAGATGGCCCGGTAATTCGCCACGTCATAGCCATCGTCGCGCAAAGGTGACGGAAAGAATGGAAGCAGCCATAGACAATCGACGCCGAGCCATTGGATATAGTCGAGCTTTTCGAGGAGCCCGCGAAAGTCCCCAATCCCATCGTCATTTCCGTCGTGAAACGCTTTGACGTGAAGCTCGTAAAAGACTGCGTCCTTGAACCATGAGGGATCCGACATTGTAGAGCTTCCCTTTGCGCTCAGGGTTTGTGCTCCCGGTTCAAGAACTCATCGCACACCGTAAGCAGCGCTGAGCGCACCCGCTCGAGGCTTCCCAAATACGGGTTGATGGCACGAAGTTTCTCTGCAAGATCGGGCATGCCGAGACCATCTTGTATCCAGGCGGAGAAATCGCTTTCTTCATGCTTGAGACGATGCCTCGCTTCGAAGACGTGGAAATAGATAGCGCTCACTTCGACTTCACTCAATGCGCTCCGAAATTCTTGCAGTGTCCTGACTTCTATCCGTGTCGGGACCTGGATAATGAGTGACTTGTTGAAGTAAAAAGGCTCGCCAAACATTACGCGGGGAACAATCGGCGTCCTGGACAAGTGATCATCAATAATGGAGATCAGCTGGCCGCGTAAGGCGTCCAGCTCTCCATATTCGAAAGGGTCGACCACCGCAAGACGCTCGCCCAGCACATGATCCCTCACTTCCATCGCGACCCACTGCGCGAAATCATTCGGGTAGACCCGTTCCACATAGCTATGCCTCAAAAAATAACTATGAGTATGAAAATAGATCGAGTCCAAAGGGACGGTTTCCAGCAATTCGACCAGCCGTTTTTCGTCATATGCTTCCTCCCCGAGTATTTCTCTCAACTCGCTACATTCTTTAAATAAAAAAGGGCGACTGGCTGTATGCACGAAACCCACCTCCTGCGCCTTTTAGCGCCTCACTTTGAAGTCGCCTTAAGCGGACTATGAACTCCCGATAATTAGACCATTGTTCACAATATGTGGGCTAGTCGGTACCTAGGGACACCCCCAGTTAAGCAGGGAGTATGCTGGCCTTGTTCCGGCGAACGTACAAGGAGCTTCCCAGGGGAAACACTAGTTGCGGGGTATCTAGGCGCGTAGTACCCCTTACTCAGCTATAGATTGGAAGGAGACCTCATGAACGATCGATTGAGAGATGACTTGGTAGTGGACATCAAGGACCGGCAGTTTGAAAATGCATCGGTAAAAAGGATAACGGAAATTGAAGCGCTCTGGCGCATCAACGCCGAAAGTAACACTCAGCTTTTACGAGAGCCTGACGTAAGGGCAGGCATCTCGAAACTGGCCGCATAATGAGGCAGCAGTTCCTGGCACCTGATCCAACCTCGCCAGCGTAGGGGTGACCACCCTTTAAGGACCGTTGAACCTGGCACGATCGAAGACCGTCACTTGCCTGGTCGCTTCTCCAATGCTGTGCGGGCGATTTCCCACGATTGTCCTACCCCCTCTCCCTCTTCCTGTAGCTTCACAAGTCCGCGCTCCTCACCCACCCGGATGACCCGGTCAGCCTGCAGGCGTAAACGCTCGAAACAACGCTGAGCCATATGGGTCATAACAGAAAGTTGCGGACATAAGAAGAGCAAGACATGACCCTGCTGGGTCAGTCGCTGACTCGCCTCCATGATTCGACCGAAAAACCGCATTTCATCGTGCTCCGGCACGGCCTGATCATAATGCGTATCAAACAAACCTGATAATATCGCCATGCGAGACTGATAGCGTTCGAGAGCAAACATCAGACAATCGGAAATTAGCCGCTCCATTTGATGACCGGTATACGCCCTGGCCACATGGATCATGCTTAGTACGGCCCGGGGCTGCCGCCGATGCGCGCGGGCGAGTTGTCCGACAACAAACGGATCGAACGTATTGGCCCCGTCGAGATAGACCACCGGTTCACCCGCCAAGACCCGCTCGGTTGCGGCATAAAGTCCCAATCGGAATACGAGCGCATGACCATACATCATGATCAGCCGATCATCCGAATCAAAGGGAATCTGCGCGTGGCGCAGTGCGAGAAACCATTCACTGGTCTCGCCTCTTCTACCGTGGAGTTCATTCTGAGGCTCTACTTCAGCAAAGGGCAGTTGTGTTGCTTCTGCTGTCTGTATGACGGCTTGCATGATGCACCTCGCTATCCGCAACACCCGCCGGCAAACGATTGTCGTTGCTGGCAAGCGATCCAACAGGCCTGGCACAGTTCAACAGTGGAGTGCGTCAACCCATCGACACATTCGATACGCCGCTCCACCCTGATCCCGCAGTCGGCACAAGGGCCGCTCCGTTTGATGTCAATGTCCGGTTCTTGTACCAGCATAACTCACCACCTTTGTGTTGGGCCGCACTCGCCGGTTACAACAGGAAGACATAAATGCGTTCCCCTGCCAGGGTGCTAGTAGATTTTTCCACACTCGTTCGGTCACGGAGACGCCTTTGGCATGTCGTAGCTCGCACTGGATGTCCTGTAGTCGTCCTTCCAACGTATCGACGGTCCGCTGCAGAGTGATAAATCGGGCTTTCGTGATTATCATATCGATCGTACCTCCTTTGTTACATCGCACAATGACGGATGACCCCGATAAGTATGCCTTCGATGTGAAACTCGTCAGACGGCTGGACGAGGATCGGCGGCATGGTCGTATTTGCAGGGCGCAATTCAATATGCGTGGGCTTCTTGAAATACGTTTTGACGGTGGCCTCGCCATTGACGAGCGCCACGACGGTTTGACCAGACTGCGCCGTCTCTTGCTTCCTCACAACAATGAGGTCACCGGGCAGAATGCCGTCATCCTTCATCGATTCTCCTTTGACGCGTAGAGCAAAGGTTTTTCCACCCTGCAACATACTTGGCGGAACATCGATGAGTTCCGATTGTTGCACCGGTTCAATCGGGAAGCCGGCCGCTACCATGCCGGCCATCGGAATTTCTGGCGCACGCCCGAGACGATCAATTGCCACTTTAACCATCCCCGGGATTCGACGCATTCCGGCTTCATAACGGGCGATGGAGACCCGCGTTGTGTGGAGCGCCTCGGCTAGTTGCTGCTGGGTCAAACCCAGTTGCTCACGAATGCGTCTGAGATCGGTTGGCTTCATACTGTAACCAATGGTTACACACGGGCCGCCTACCTGTCAAGTCTCTCTTCTCACGATTAGTAAAAGGTAAGAAAAGGCCCTGGCCATGCAGGGTCTGTGCATAAGTTTTTGCAAACCGTAGTCTCGATCCGGCTTTCCGCATTCCCAGTAGCCAAATCCGCGTCTGGTGGAGGGAGAACGATATTCAATTCTTTAAATAGAACCGACACATAGGGAGCGTGCATATAGTGCCTCATAGGCTCACAACATAAACACCGTTGATGGTCCGCTCCACGTCGAGAGAACTAAAAAAAAAGCCGGGCGTATACACAGCGTTATCCACATACACCTGGTAATACCCCTAGGTGGCATCGCAAGCGAACTGCACCAAGGAATGCTGCATCGCAGTCCCGTACAGCAAGCGTGCCCAGCATGGCATTGCAGGGCGTCTTCAGTTGCCACGTGCTTCTCACCTCAATCTCAGATTGGTTGATATTCGGGGTTTGCCCTGCGTAGAATTCATACCCCTTTCGCAGCGAGGGATTTGATGGGCTATATTTTGGTGTTACTCCTCATTGCCGTTCCACTCACCGCTCATGCCGGCAACATCAAAGAAACCGATCTCATTGCGAGTAATGTGTTTTTCCTTCCTCCTTCCACGGCCAAGACAGTTTTTATTCAGACGCGTAATTCCTCCGATAACCAGGGCGTATCCCTGCACGATCTGGGGGCGAGGCTGTCCGCAAAAGGATATGAGATCGTGCGGGATCCCTCTAACGCCCACTATATCGTTCTGGCAAACATCGTGTACTGCAACGTGACAAAGCCCGAGATGCCGGTCGAGACGATGGTCGCCAGTGGCTATGGGTCCGGATTCGGAAGTTCAATGATGAGTGGGCTGAACAGTTTGACCGGCATGGCCAGTATGGCAGGACCGCAGGGAGCCCTGGCGGGCGCCGCTGCCTCGATGGGTCTCGGCGCCATCGAAGGCATCGGGAGCGCGGTGGGCAGCCTATTCAGCGGACCTTCAAAGCCGAAATTGCCGGACGACGTCAATTATGCCTGCGTCGCCGATCTGCAAATCACCGAGCAAGTGCCTCCCGTTCCGGTGCTCACCTCGACCAACGACCAAGCCGCACCGGCTGGTGTGTACCAGATGCGTCTCGCCGCCGATGTGCATCAGAAGAAGATGAACGAAGCAGAAGCCACCCCTTTATTGCAGCAGAAACTGAGCGCTGCTGTCGCGGGAAACTTTTGATAACGAGATTCACTTTCCCCTTCCTAGGGCTTGGGTTGCTGCTGTTGAGCACGGGTTGCTCTAACGTCATCCGCACCGGCCTCATGAACAGCAACACCATTTTCCTAGATCCCAATACCGATCGCACCATCTACCTTCAATTGCGCAACACCTCTGAGAACCAACAGATTACACTCAGTGAGGTCGAGCCGAAACTCGCCGCGAAGGGATATCAGTTGATGAAAGATCCTGCTCAAGCCAATTACTGGGTCCAAGCCAAGATCATTTACTGTCATCAAGCCGCGGACGGCGTGACTCCAGAGTCCGTTGCCCAGGCCGGATTCGGCGCCGGCATCAGCAGCGGTGGGAGGACGATGGGCGCTGCCGGCAGCGGCAATGGACTGGCCGGCCTGTTTGGAAGCAACATGACGACGGGGAATATGGCAGGGATGGATATGAACGCCATGATGCGCATGGCCATGGCCGGAGGCGGGATGCAGGGCGGATTCCCCGGCATGCAACCTCCTCCGAAAGAAGAGGGAGTGACCTATCTCTGCGTCGCCGATGTGCAGATTACTGATCGCAAGATCGGTAAACCGATCGGCCAACCGCTGGTAGGCAAGGAGGCTGCTGTCCTTAAGGCGCAGCAGATGCGATCGGTCGGCCATGTGAGGCAAAAGGACTTGGACATTCCGGAAGCCACTCCGATTATCGCTGACAAACTCAGTACCGGCATCACCGGTCTGTTTTAGCCCACCATCCTATACATCGTTACATTGAGCGCGGCACCAGATGGACGGCGCCTGCTTTGATCACGGCAACAACGGGTGAACCCTGCTCGAGTCGCAGTTCTTCCTGAGCTCCTTTCGTCACCATTGCGATGACCGCGAACCCACAGTCGATCTTCACGTGGACCATGACGCCATGCGGAACGATTTCGCTCACCTTCCCATGCAAATGGTTGCGGGCGCTGGTCATCCCACTCCCCGCCGACTCAAGCAGCACATCTTCCGCCCGAATGCAGACAAACACAGCCGAGCCGACTTGATTCGTCCCCAGCCCTTTGAGGGTGGTGCCGTTGACGCGCACTGTGGCCAGACCATTAGCTTGCTCGATGACATCGCCTTCAATGACGGTTTCCACTCCAACGATCTGCGCCACTGCGGCATTGCCCGGTCGCGAAAACACCTCTTGTGGAGGACCGACCTGTAATACGCGTCCATCGCCCACCACGGCTACCACATCCCCGAGAGTCAACGTCTCAGCCCAATCATGGGTGACAATCACCGAGGGCAACGCCAAGTGCTTGAGCAGGCTCCGCAGCTCTCCTCTGAGTTGCACGCGCGTGGGAGCATCGAGTGCGGAAAGCGGCTCATCCAAGAGAAGTAACTGCGGTCGAGGTGCGATCGCTCTGGCCAGAGCGACGCGTTGCTGCTGTCCACCGGACAATTCATCCGGCTTGGCCTCTTCAAAACCAGTAAGTTGGAAGAGTTCAAGCATCTCGGCTACGCGCTTTTTCCGTTCGAGTGTCGAAAGCGCATCCAACCCATACGCGATATTGCCAGCCACGGTATAAGTTGGAAACAAGGCATAATCCTGCGCCATATACCCGATCAACCGCTCCTGTGGCGAAACCCGGATCCTGGAACCGGTATCAAGCCAGGTTCTCGAGACAAACCGGATGGTTCCCCGTTCAGGCCATTCTAATCCTGCAAGACATCGAAGGATGGTGGTCTTGCCAGAGCCCGAAGGACCGAAGAGCACCAGTGCCGTGCTCTGCTGCAGTGTATAGGCCAGTTTTGCGCTGATGGCCGGACGGCCGGGAAACGTCTTAGTGATGTCGATGGCTATTTCTGCGGCCATACTGCCCAGACTTTTCGATTCATCGCATAAATGAACAACAACACAACATAGGACACGGCGAGGAGAAATAACGCCGTCTTAGCCGCTGCGGCATAGTTGAGTGCCTGAACGTCGTCGTAAATGTCGATAGAAACCGTCCGGGTAACGCCTTCGATATTTCCTCCAACCATCAAGACAACCCCGAACTCACCGAGCGTATGGGCAAAGCTCAAGACTGCACCCGTGATGAGCCCCGCTACTGAGAGCGGCACGATCAACTTGAAAAAGGTTTTTAGCTTGGAAAGGCCCAAGGTCCATGAAGCCTCAATCAGTTTTCGGTCTACCTGCTCAAAGGCAGTGGCAAATGGTTGGACGGCAAAAGGCAGACTGTACAAAATTGAGGCGACTAACAAGCCTTGAAAGCTGAACGGCAAGGTCTGACCCACGACATCGCTGTATAACCGGCCGAGGGGACTATGTGGTCCAATGGCGACGAGGATATAGAAACCGAGGACTGTGGGCGGGAGAACCAAGGGAAGCGCCACGATCGATTCGATGAGGAATTTCCATCGCCACTTGGAAAACGTCAACCAATAGGCGATCGGTAACCCGATCACGAGCAATGCCATCGAAGTGAGGCTCGCCAGTTTGCAGGTCACCCAGATAGCGGTCCAGTTCACGTGCTGCCTTTCCAGGATGATGAAAAAAGCCGTCAGCTTTGTTCTCGCCTCGTTTAGAGGCTCAATGTACGAGCGACAGTACGTCTCACCTCTGCGCTTGGTGCGACCTCGCTGACGACCTCTTTGACCATCCTGACATCCTTTACTTTCCGATCATGACTTCAGTGGCTTTCACCGCAACCGTGACTGAGTCGTTCACCTTCAGCCCCATGTTTTTTACCGAGCCTTCCGTGATCGCCGCAATGAATTCAAGATTTCCGACCTTCACTGATACTTCCGCCATCGCTTGTCCCTCTGTAATGCGGCTGACGGTTCCCTGGAACTGATTGCGTGCGCTAAGTTTCATGCTGTCCTCCTATGGTTTTGATTCGCATGTTCGGTGAATTATTTGCATCGAAACTGAATCCCCCACCGGCGGTTCGTGACGTCTCCTTCCTGGCCTTCAACACTCGACATACTGCTGTAGCCTTTCATCTCTCCATCCCGCACCACCACGTATCCGGCCGGGCATTTCCTGTCGATGAGTTTTAGCGCTTCTTTTCGATGCGGTGATCCCATCGGACCGCCCCGGTCTTCCTTGAAGAGGAAGGTCACCACACCGCCCTGCTCCGTTTCATGCGTCAATTGCACCGCATCGGAACAGCCGCTCGCGAGCATGAGCGCCAACAGCCAGACCGGTCTAGTTCGGAAGCGTAAATCCATACCGGCTCATGATCTCCTGTCCATGCGTACCTCGCATGAACTCCACAAAATCTTGGGACGTTTTCTGCTGTTTCGAAGACTTCAAAATGGCAGCCCCTTGCTCTAAAGGGGGATGGGCATCACTGGGAATTTCCCAATAGGTGCCTGCGGCCTTCATGGTGGGCGCCAACGCAAGTGAGAGTGCAATAACACCGACATCGCAGGCCCCGGATTCGATGAACTGAGCCGCTTGGGAAATATTCTCGCCCAACACTAATCGATCCTTGGCGTCGTCATAGACCTTGAAATGCTGCATAGCCGCCACGGCGGCGCGCCCGTAGGGGGCATGTTTCGGGTTGGCAATGGCAATTTTCTTGATGCGAGGATCACGGAGAACGTCCAGCCCCCTGGAGACATCGCGATTGGCCGTGTGACTGGTCCAAAGGACAATCCGGCCTACGGCGTACCGATACAACGATCCAGGCACGATCAAGCCGGCTTCTTCGAGCTTCTTCGGGTAACCGATATCAGCAGAAAAATAGAGATCGAACGGCGCACCGTTTTGAATCTGCGCATAAAAATTCCCGGACGATCCTAACGACAGTTTCACATGATTGCCGGTCGCCTTTTGATATTCTTCGATCACCTCTTTGATCGCATAGTTTAAGTCGGAGGCGGCCGCAACCGTAATTTCTTCACCGAAGGCGTGGCCGGCGAGACTGAACTGCCAGATAAAGACGGCAAACGAAATTAACGCTGTATACGTGACGCGCTGCCACCAGGTAGTGACGATCATGAGGAACATCCTTCCCTTAAGAATTAACGATAAACATGGTGCCGCAAACGATAGATTTTCTGCCCCCCCGCATACTGGATAGACGACCGCTGACCCAATTCATGATGACACCAACCGCATGAAAATGGCCACTGTCCCCGACTAGTAATGCCCTGCATGGCTGATGGCCTCTTTAGCTTAAAAGAAGATCTGCAACTGCACTCGAATCGCGTTCTCGATCAGCGTTCCACCCACGGCGTCCAGAGGAACCAAGCCTGAAGGGTTGACGGCACCGGGAGGTTGTGTCGGCAGCGGCGAACTGCGGCCGATCGCATACCCGCCAGTGCCCATCGCCATGTTGCTGTACGTCAACATGAGCTGGTAATCGTAGGTCCCGAAGGGGAACCAATTGAGAGATGCATCCACCTGTTTGATCAAATCGCCTGATGCGTTGGTATCGGGATCCCAATAGGAGTAACGCGCAGCCACCTCGAGCTTGCGTGGAATCAGGTAATACCCCGACTGGACATACCACCCCGTCGCATTGCCCAAAAGCTGAGGGGTCACGGTAGTACAGGCACCTGCCGCATTGAATTGCAAACACGGCGCACCTTTGAAGGTTCGCTCCATGTTCTTGAAGTACCATTCCCCTTGGAGTGAAAAGCCTCTGTACTTGAAGACGCTATCGAACCCATAAGTCGTGTAGTTGATGACTCCCCACCCCAACTGGCGTCCATTGCCGAACGTTGCCAATTGCCGTCGGAAATTCAAATTTGCCAGATCGATGCCGACGAACGCATTGTCGGTGCTCGTATTGATGCCGGGGTTGTACGCGAGTCCGCCGCCGACAGCCATTTGCGGTCTTTCAGAATAAACCAAATCTCCTTCACCATATCCAGGTCGCCCGAGAATGTTCCATTGGAGTCGCCCCACATACATGAGCTTTTCAATTTCATCACGAAAATTCGCATTGAGATTGCGCGAATTGGCCGGACAACCGGCGGGGGAAGGAAAGGGATTGCCGCCCGTTTGCCCGCCCGGACATCCCACCGTGGCTTCTTCACTGTTGTAGGTTCCATAGCGATTAAAGAGCGGCCCGGCCCCGTTGAAAATCCCGAGATAATAATTGACCGGGTAGATTTCATCGTCGTTCATAATCGTGATGCCGATATCACGTCGATTCATCCCGCTCGCTGTGAAGGCATCCATGACAGGGGCCCGTTCCGCAAATTGCATGGAGGCCGTGTTATTGATTTGGGATCGATTGAAAAAGACTTTGTATTGCCCGACTTGCACATTCAAGAGCGGAAGGTGGGTGCTGAGAACATAGTAATCCAGCAGGTTGGCTGATCCGGGAGTCTGTGCATTTTCAGCTGTTTCAAACCCGATCTGAAGAAAATACTTAAAGTCCGGACTAAGGAGGTGCCCCAGAAACAAGAGCCTGGCCCGTCGTAAATTGAACTGCGAGGCAAAATCATCCGATCGGTTTGCTCGGTAGTCTCCAAACACTCCCAAGAGTTCAGGAAAATTTTTGGCGTCGCCAGGGTTT
>Ga0075419_10000107_pt1 | contig 45046 bp, 40 predicted proteins | sample SoiMetdeltSBSDD3_FD_76900 | JGI IMG/M metagenome (GOLD analysis project Ga0075419, IMG submission 76900) | Bulk soil microbial communities from a Populus tree surrounding site in Tennessee, USA - Soil MetaG P. deltoides SBSDD3 | ecosystem: Environmental > Terrestrial > Soil > Tree plantation... | reverse complement strand
TGGCACGCGCCTATGGTGCACAATGCACGCCCGATTTCTTCGGCTTCAACGCCCAAGACGAGTTGCAATACCGAGGTCGCCTCGATGCTTCTAGGATGACGCCTATTGCGAATGCACGTCGCGAACTATTCGAAGCCATGAAGCAGATCGCCGAAACAGGCCATGGGCCGAAAGATCAGCTTCCATCCATGGGGTGTTCGATTAAGTGGAAGCACTGAGATGGTTACAATGGCCCATTGGCGGACATTGCGACCTCGAATTTTGATATCCGCTTTGCTCCCAAAAGCAGATATTTGAAGCGTACTAGCCGATGTCCGCTAAGGGTCAAAAGCAGACGGGTGCAGTGCAACTGGGGATGTGCGCTTTGCCCTGAAAGGGGACATGTGCGGTGCAAGTGGGGATGTCTGCTATGGGCCATAGCGGACATTGCGCGAGACGTTTGGCGGCGATCAAAACCTAGTGGTCGCGAAGATGAATAAGCCGCTTACCGAGATTTTCCCCGCGATAAAGTTCGGCGATTGCACCCGGGCAATTTTCGATGCCCTCAGACATATCTTCGCGATATCGCAGCCGGCCCTGGCGGACCCATTCGGCGAGCCGGGTCACTGCTTCTTCGTAGCGATGCTGATAGTCAAAAATCAGAAACCCGGCCATTCGCGCCCGCTTCACCAGAATATGGCGCTCAACCCGAGGACCGGTTGGCGGGGGATCCCAAATCGAGATCGAAGCTGTGCCGCAAATGACGACCCGGGCGCCGACGGCAAGCTGCGGTAGAACCGCGTCGCTGATCGGGCCGGCCGTATTATCGAAGTATACATCGACGCCACGCGGGCACGCCTGCCTCAGCGCATCGGCAAGGCCGCCGCTCTTATAGTCGATCACCTCGTCGTATCCGAATTCTTCTCGGCACAGGTTGCTCTTGATCGGGCCTCCAGTCAGGCCGACGGTTCGGCAGCCCATCAGCTTCGCGATCTGGCCCACAGCCGAGCCAACCGCCCCTGCCGCAGTCGAAACCACAACGGTGTCACCAGGCCGCGGCTGCCCCACATCGAGCAGACCGAAATAGGCGGTGACGCCATTTAGTCCGAGCACTCCGAGTGCAAGAGACAGCGGCAGATCGCTTTCCTTTATCTTGCGCGTGATCGTGCTGCCGTCAGAGATCGCATACTCCTGCCACCCCAGCATTCCCATCACCGCATCGCCCTCTTGGTAATTCGGATGACGTGAAGCCACGATCTTGCCTGCCGAGAACGCCCGCATCACCTCGCCGAGGCCGACCGGGATAGAATAGTTCGCGACAGCAGAAACCCATCCGCGCATCGCCGGCTCAACGGAAAGATATTCGTTGCGAATCAGAAACTGTTTATCGGCAATCTCCGGGACGGATGCCGCAACAATCTCGAAGTTATCTGCTTGTGGAATACCCGTCGGACGTGACTTCAAGCGGACCTGACGGTTGGCTTGCGATTTCATGATGCGCCCCAAGAGAAGCCGTCGTGCTAGCTAGAATTGCACATATGGGGAGGCTGGCAATATCCGCTCTACCCCCGAAAGCCGACATGTGCGGCGCAACTAGCGATGTCCGCTATGGGCCATAAGCGGACATTGCGGCAGTATGATATGCTGTTGGGACGGCACAACACGAAATCGCTATGACAAAGCGTCAGACAATTTTCAGGGCAGTAGGCGCGTGTGCAGCGGTCGCTGCCTTCGTGCCGTGGATTTGGATCGCACTGCTGGATCTGGCGAAAGCGGTGCTGGCCGGGACCGTAGAAGCCCACGTCGACCCTTGCCCGCCCGCTCGAACGTCACGTGAAAGTGGCGCGGATCGCATCTATGCAGGCCGCACAGGATTCCGCACATGCCTTGCAGGGTGCGTGTCTCTCATGCTTGCGGCATTCGGTTTCGCACGTCTGGCAGATGGGCTGAACGGCCCGTGCAAAATCACGCAAGTTCTTTGAATTCGAGATCGTCAGAACGCGCAGCGCATTACATGCGGCAACGAGCTCTTCGACCGATTTCATGCAATCGGCGATCGAGATGTCCCCGGCCTTGACCACTCCAATGCAATGATCGATGCACTCTTGACCTTTCAGGACACACTCGGCGGCGGCCGATGCGAGTTTCGGATATTGAATCCCCGCGGCGCCATGGCCGCTGTGGTCCTGGCTCTGCTGAGCAAGAGCGTGAACGCCACCGGCGACAAGCGCGGCTGTGCCAACGGCGGCTGAGAAAAAAACTCTCCGATTCATAGACCGTCTCCGTGATGAAGGTGTGTTCCGGGGACCCAGTTAGCGATTTCATGCACCGCATCCCCAACGCCGCTTTTTATCGGATCGTCGTTTCCACCAATCCTTGATCGGGAACGATCGCCCAAGCACGGCTCCATTCACTTGAAACGAACGGGAAGACCAGCGATGGCAATGGCGTAAACAGACTGCCAAAGATTCGCTATCGCAACAAGGACAATGACTCGCATGATTGCCGCCCATATGAGATCCGGCCACTATCGGTGGCGTACTGGCGTCGGTTAGTAGACCGCGAACAGTCCGGGCCATTCAGGGCTAAGAAATCCGATCACTGGTAGGAGCGGCTTTTGCGCACGCGCCGCAAGTGGCCACGAGGCGGCCGCGCCGCCGCTTTGGGCGAAAAGCGAACAATCTATTCGGGTATGACCTCGCCAGATCCGCCCGCCTTGGCGGGAAAGTCTTTCAATTTGGGAAGCCCGTCCTTCATCGGCAACACTGCATCTGCGTAGTGCAAATGGAGCACCGGCTTGAAGGCAAGAGCGGAAATCACCGCCGGCCGGACATCGGTCAAACCAAAGGTCGGATGATAGGTCATTATATGGCCGCCGCACTTCGTACAAAATTGCCGGTCGCTTATTTCTGTCTTCTTAAACCGGCCTAGGAACTCCGCTCCTTTGCTAACCCTTACATTCTCGGCGTTCCACAACATGTAGGCGCTCACTGGTGCGCCGGAATAGGATCGGCAGGATTTGCAATGGCAATAACCCATCTCTATTGGCGCGCCCCTTACCTCGATCTCCACTGCCCCACAGAAGCAGGTCCCCTTATGTGCGTCAGCCATGCCGCCTCCAAAAAAAATTGGACCCAGCTGCTTCAGCGAGGACGTCCGCTAAGGGCCAAAAGCAGACTCATGCAGCGCAACAAAAACCATCTTATTCGATCACTTTGTCGGCACGGTCGAGCAGCGTCGGCAGCACAGTCAGGCCAAGCGCCTTCGCGGTTTTGAGGTTGACAGCGAGATTGAATTTGGTCGGATTTGGACTGGCAGATTGGCTGGGCTATCACCTTTAAGGATGCGATTGATGTACCCTGCCGCCTGGCGCATCAATTCAGCAAAATCAACGCCATAAGTGATGAGGCCGCCTGATTCCACAAAAATGGGATTGTTAGCGACCGCTGGAACGCCGTAACGGGTCGCGAGCGCAAAGATCAAGTCACGATTTGTCACGTTGAATGTGTCCGGCATCACGATGAGGCCGCCACCCGGAGTGCGCGCGAGTGTGGCGATAGCGCCCTCGATCCCATCCGTGGCGTGAACCTGAGCGATACTCGTCTGGATGGCAAAAGACGCTGCTGCCGCTTGAATGGACGGCATGTAGAATTGGACTGGCGGCGCCGTTGCCGGATTGAACAGAAGCGCCACGTGTGTGGTGCGCGGAGCAATCTCCTTTAGTAGTTCGACCCATTTGCCGCCAACCGTCCCCTCTACATTCGTGAAGCCGCTGATATTGCCGCCCGGATGCGTGAGGCTCGCGGCGAAGCCACTGCCGATCGGATCGGATACGGCTGCGAAGACGATTGGAATTGTCCGCGTCTCGCGAGCAAGAGCGATGGTCTCGGGCGTGCCCCGGCCGAGTAGTACGTCGGGTCGCAGATTGACCAGTTCTTTTGCGAACGTTCCCACCCTGTCCGCTCTACCAGCGCTCCAACGAACCTCTATTCGGAGATTGCCGCCCTCCTTCCACCCCAGCTTCGCGAGTTCACCCCGAAATACCGCTACCAGGGACTGTGAGGCCGGATCGTTCTCTGCATAGTCCATCAGCACGCCAACCAGTCGCATCGAGCTGGCGGGCTGCGCGCGCGCCGCGAGCGGCCAGGAGGCGGCCGCGCCGCCAAGAAGTGTGATGAACTCGCGCCGTCTCGTTGCCGCCCCCTATTTCAGGGGATCGTAACGGCTCAAGTAGCGAAATTGAAAGGGCTCGGTGATGTCCGTTTGGGTCATAAGCCGACATATGCAGTGCACAAGGGCGTCGCTGTTGGGGCTAAAGCGGACATGAAAGCGGACATGACCTTTTGCGGGAATCCGCAGACATGTGCGCTGCACCAGCCGATGTCGGCTATGGGCAATAAAGCGGACATGAGCCATCATTCGATCACCTCGTCGGCGCGGCCGAGGAGCGACATCGGTACGGTCAGACCGAGTGCCTTTGCGGTCTTGAGATTGACGATCAGTTCAACTTTTGTGGACTGCTGGACCGGCAGATCGGCGGGTTTCTCGCCTTTGAGGATGCGGCCGACATAAATGCCGGACAGTCGGTAAGAGTCCGTGACGCTCCCTCCATAACTCATTAGTCCACCGGCGGCTGCGAATGCCCGATATTGGAAGATCGCTGGCATTGCGTAGCGGATCGTGAGAGCAGCCAGCTGTTCACTCCGGCTAACAAAAAAACCATCGGTCCCTATCACGAGCCCGCCTACTTGCATCTGCTTCAGACTCGCGAACACACCCTCGAAATCGCGTTCGGTGCTCGCATTCAGTACACGGAGTTGTAGGCCCAATCCGCGGGCCCCCGCTTGCAGATCTTTTGATTGAGTCTCGGTTACAACTTTGTTCGCCGGGTTCAGGTGGAGCCCTAGAGTAGTCGCCGCTGGAACGACCTCGTGCATTAATTCTAACCGTTTCTGGCCGGTATCTACGTTCAGCGTAACCACCCCGGTGGCATTGCCCCCGGGCCGGTTCAGGCTTGCAACAAATCCGGCTTTGACAGGGTCGAGGCTCCCATGAAAGACGATCGGAATTGTCGTTGTCGCGGTCCTTGCGGCCAGCGAAGCCGCATTTCCGCCTATTGTCGCAATCACAGCCACGCGGCGGCGGACAAGATCAGCAGCCAATCCCGGAAGCCGATCGTATTGGTCATCCGCCCAGCGATATTCAATGACTGCATCTCGGCCCTCGACTAATCCTGCTTCGTTCAGACCCTCGCGAAAGGCTGCAAGTTGCGCCGCGTATCCCTGCGCTGTCGTCGCTCCTAAGATCCCGACGACGGGAATAGAAGTTTGCTGGGCGCCTGCGACCAGCGGGATGATCGTCGCGCCACCGACAAGGCTAATGAACTCCCGGCGCCTCATGGCCTCGCCCCATTGCCGACGTTGCTATTGTACCGATTACAAGCAGAACTTTGATAGGGCTCCGAGGTCCGCTTTGGGTCAAAAGCAGACATTCGCGCCGCAAAAAGTCATGTCTGCTTTGCCCCCGAAAGCGGACATGTGCGGTACAGCTAGGGATGTCCGCTTTAGGCCAATAGCGGACATTCGGTTGACTATCCGATCACCTCGTCGGCTCGGGCGAGCAGCAAGGGCGAAATAGCAAGACCAAGCACCCTCGCGGTTTTCAGATTGATGACCAGCTCGAACCTGGTCGGCTGCTCGACGGGAAGCTCCGCCACATCAGCGCCCTTCAGTATGCGTGCGAGTTGGCGGGAAATGGCTTGATAGACGTCGTTGCGAAACGGACCGTAAGACATGAGGCCACCTGCTCTCGCCGACTCTCCCCACTGATAGATTGCAGGCAGTTGGTCCGCTGCGGCCTGATCGATGATGGGCTGCCGCAAAGCATGAAGCAACGGCGAGGCCAGGACGTTCAGGCCGTTTGCGCCCCATGCCCGCGCCGCGTCGAATGTTCTGTTCAGAACGCCGCCGCCTGTCACCTCGTGCACCTGCAGCTCTACGCGCAAGTTCTCGGCCACACTTCGAAGAGTCGGCAGATGAAATGTGCCGGTGGCGGGGTCCCAAAGGACGACGACGCGGGATACCGAAGGCGCGGCCTCCTTGAGCACCTCAAGCCGTTTCGCATTTAGCTCCGACGCAAGAATACTGATCCCCGTCACGTTACCGCCGGGATGGGCCAGACTTGCAACGTGTCCCTCGCCCACAAGGTCATCGCTGCCGCCAATGATAGGGGTCGTTGCGGTCTCCTTTCGGACCGCCTGGATCGCGACGTCGCCGATGGCGACGATCGCATCAAGCCTGAGTTGTGCCAGATCAGCTGCCAGTGCCGGGATACGTCCGGTTTGGCCGCCGGCGTAACGCCACTCGACAGCAATGTCACGGCCCTCCTCGATTCCCGTGTCATGGAGAGCCTGCGCCATTCGATAGCCAGGATCAGTGGCGGCGTATGGTTCCAAGATGCCGACCCTCGGCAGCTTGCCCGACTGCTGGGCGCGGGCCACGAATGGCCAAGTGGCGGCTGCGCCAACAACTTTGATAAAATCTCGCCGCCTCATTGTAGCCCCCGATGCTCAGGACAGGGCATCGTAACAATCCCCACAAGCACTCTGGAAGGGGAGTGTCAGGTTGTGCTGAATGTCCGCTTGGATCAAAAAGCAGACATTTGCGTCCGCAAAACGTCATTCATAGTCGCCGGCCGTTAGGCTTCGGTCGACGCCTTCGCGCGAAAAGGGATGCTGAAATGTCAGCGTCACGCGTTTTGTGCGTGTGAGCATTGCAATGGCCTCAATGGCAGAGCGTCACCATGTTTGTCTCACTATGCGCGCTTTGAATGGCGATAAATACAAGATGTTTCGGAAGACTTGGGTAGCCTGAGTGGGAGGCAATCGCCCCATCCGCGCGGCATTTCCACGCGGTGCCTGGTGGAAAGCAGGAGCATTGAATGGAAAAGCTGGAAGTCACCCGCAACGCTCAGACCGATCAATTCTCGGTCGTTCTCTCCAGGGGCAACGACACCATACGGTGCATGGTGACTGTCGAGACAGGCCGTGTGAGCTCCAATGAAGAGAAACACCGCGCAGCGCTCTCAAAGGCTAAGGCCCTTGCGAAGGCCCTCGACTCTGCGATCAAAGATACGTAACGCCACCAAGTAGAGCGGCGAGAGGAGCATGACGCCACGAGAATCCACGAAATCGATATCCAGGACTACGCGCGACAAACTATTGGAAGCACGTAGTGCCCAGGCAGTTGTCGAGGCCGCGCAAAAAGGTGGTGTCCTAATTTGAGGATTTGGCCTCTAAAGTTCGTACCAGACAGTTATCACAATGCGAGGTTGCCAGCCTTCGGAATCATCTTTGTGTTCAGTGGCGGAGGTAGCTATGTGCGTCACCTCAGCTCTAGAACCAAGATGGTTTCGCCATTCATTGATGTCTGACTCAAGTTGTCCGATCTGCTCATTTCCCTGCGCAAAAAATATCTTTATCGGCATTTGTTCTCCCTTCCTCGGCCTTGGTGGGCCTCAGGAATCCGATCATCGTAGGGAGCTGTTGCGCGCGTAGCCCAATCGGCCAAGCAGCAATGCTACCAAGCAAGCCTATGAACTCGCGCCGCCTCATTGCCGCCCCCGAGTCAAGAGGCGGCATCTTATCGTCTAAAACGGAGAGAGTGGAAGCGGCACACAATGTCCGCTTTGGGTCAAAAGCAGACATGTGCAGTGCAAGAGCCCATGTCCGCTATAAGCGGACATCCGAAGGTGACCGCACCCACGATCGGGGGCACGATCAGCGCTACTCGACCAGCCGAGCAATCCCAACGCGGTCACGCCACACTCAGGCAGCTATAGATTCGCCCGTAATCGCTCGAAGGAGCCGAGATTCCCCGGCTTTGTTGTCTGGCTTGGGCAGTCAGGAATTGCGCGGCGTCTATCGCCTCATCCAAATCACTGCACTTATAGCTGTCAACGCCGACTCGAAGATCTCGATCATAAAGTTCAACCCAAAGCGCCAATTCTTCTGGAGAATTGACGGATGGCAGTTCGAGCAGGCGAACCTCGAAGGCCCCAACCCTCGCAATCGCGGAGTAGCGTGAGCCGTCGGCTTGTTTAGGCGTGAGAAAGAGGCTCGCGTAAGTTTCTGTAACACGCGCAGCAATCATTTTGTCCATCCGTGTTGAGGGCCGCTTTTGCACCGGCAATAGCCCGGCCACTGGTCGATTGCTAATAACGAAAGCCCGCACGGTCTTGCGATAGCTTGCCAAGTTTTGCTTTTTTTCGTCGGCGATACGAAAGAGAAAAAACCTAAACGAAGGTATCGACCACTCCACGTATCTCCGCTGGCGATAAAAATGCAGCGCTTGTGCTTGTTACATCGCACCATCGGGTAACGGTGCCGCGCATCTAGATGTCCGCTTTGGGTCAATAGCAGTGTCCGCTTTACCCCCGAAAGCGACAATGGATGCGTACCTTTCGGATGTCCGCTATGGGCCAGAAGCGGACATCGCCAACCTCTCACACCATGTCCGCTTTACCCCCAATTTGCGGACATTCGGCAGCACGTTCGGGATGTCCGATGTGGGGCCAACAACAGAAGTATGAGCAGAAGGCCATCCCGACTTCTCTCGAACGTGCTGCACCGCCGTGGATGATTGGCGTCGTGCCAGTACCGTCTCATGCGCCGCGGATCAACTGGCCGATCCCCGCTCCGTGAATATCCACGCCCCTTGCCCCAACTCCTCGGGGAAGCGCGCGAGAAGATCAGCGCCCAACGGACTCGTTGCGATCCCGGCGCCTGCCAGTATCGTCTTGATCGCCGACAATGATCGCACCCTGATGCTGTACGTTCCCATGAAGGGTACCGACGGAATGGGAATTTGGGGCAGCATCCGCGCAAATGCGTCAGCTCCGACAAGTTCGACGCGGCCGCGGTCGAGCGCGATAGACTGCCCGGACGGCGACGGCTTCGCTACGCGGCCGCAAAAGCGCGCAAAGCGACCCGCCGCTTCGTCGACATCCGCAACCACAATCGTCATGCTAGCTAGCCCAAGCGCGCCGTTCGGGTGCGTGAGCCAGCGCGGCTGCCACACAGTGTGCTCAGTGTGGTGTGTGAGAATCTGAATGCGCCCTTCCGGCATTTCGGCGGGCTCGACACGCGCAACCGTGAAGGCCGCCGTTCCTGCCCCGGCGCCGGTATCGACCGGACGCTGCAACTCAACAAGCGGCCGTACGCGAAAACCATTCTCGGCTAGGCGGCGGTGTGCCCCGGCAGCATCCGCAACCACAAAGGCTGCAAGCTGCACTCCGGCGTAGCGCGCCATCGCGGCATCAAATTCACGGCCGAGCGTGGTATCAGCGGTCTTGAACAAAACCTCGATATAGCCGCGCGGCAACATAGCGGTGACGTTGCCCGTGCCTGTCAGTTGCGGCGCGCCGCCCTTCGGATCGGGATTGACTTGGATTGATGCCGGCGTCGGCGCAAAGCCCGCCCGCGCGAGTGACCGGCTCGCGGCCTCATGATCGCGCACGAAGTGCCCGACATGGTCCAGGAAAATCTCGTCGGGAAATGGAAGCTGCCGATCGGCCTCTGCGTGTCCGCCCGGCCGTTGTGCCTGCACAACGAGCGGCCATCCTGCCGCTGCTCCACCAAAAAGAGTGATGAACTCGCGCCTTCTCATCACCTTCCCCGAGGCTCGAGGCATAGTACGCATCTGAATGAGGTCAGTGGAAGGGGTGAGCGATGTCCGCTTTGGGTCATTAGCGGACATAAACGCCGGTCGAGGTCATGTCCGCTTTACCCCCGAAAGCGACAATGGATGCGTACCTTTCGGATGTCCGCTAAGGCCCAAAAGCGGGCATCAGCTCGCCTATTGGATCAGCTCGTTGGCAGCGATTTGCAGTCGGGGTGAAACCGTTAGACCCAATGCTTGAGCAGTCTTTAGGTTGATCACGAATTCTAATTCGGTTGGCGCCTCAACCGGCAGATCTGCGGGTCTAGCGCCCCTTAATATCTTGTCCACGTACTCTGCTGTTCGCCGGAAAATGGTTTTGAAATTAGGACCATAGGATAAAAGCCCCCCCACCTCTGGAAAAATTCGAAAGGGATAAACCGCCGGCAATCTATAACGGGCCGCAAGTTCCACAATCGGCTCGCGGTGGTTTATCAGCAAGCCATCTGGAAAGATAACCAGACCTCCTCCGGGCTTTTTGCTGCAATTCTCAATTGCGTCTTGAATGTCCGTTGCGTCGCGAACCGAAGCGACGCGAACCGCGACGTTCTTGGTGTCTCCGGCTGCAGTAATAACCTTCACAAATTGTGCGGTATTCTCGTTGGCAGGATTTGTTATGAGCGTCACATGCGAAATCGTAGGATCGAGCTCTGCTAATAGCTCAATCCACTTAGCCCCGAAGGTAAACTCAAAATTAGTCAAGCCCGTGGCATTGCCACCCGGACGAGCCAAGCTGTCGATTAATCGCTGACCGACTGGATCGGCAACCTGCGTGAACACCACCGGTATGGTTTTGGTCGATTTTTTTGCAGCGACGAGACCAGGTGTTCCCTGGGCAACAATTACATCGGCTGCGGCGGAGGCTAGACTGCCTGCTTCTTTGTCTAACTTTGCATAATCTCCGCTGGTGGTCCTAACATCGAAAACAATGTTTTGACCCTCGACCCACCCCAGTTCTTGCATCCGTGCACGAAATGCTGCGACAAGCGGCATCATTTCTTTGTCGTTGAATGCAGCAATCAAACCGATTAGCCGTTTCTTACTATCCTGCTGCGCAATGGCAACGGTCGGCGACGCCGCCGCACCCCCAAGCAGCACAATGAACTCGCGCCGTCTCATTGCTCCCCCGAGGCTTTGGACAAGGCATCGTATCGAGCTACATCAACACATGCGCATAAAATCGGCATTAAGCGGCAGGCAATGTCCGCTTTGGGTCATAAGCGGACATGTGTGGTGCAACTAGGGATGTCCGCTAAGGGCCATAAGCGGACATTGGCCATCTTCACTCGACTAGCTCGTCCGCACGCGCCAAGAGCGAAGACGGTATGCTCAGGCCGAGCGCTTGCGGTACTAACGTTACGAATATGAACTTCGAGGACCGGACGACCGGCAGGTCATTTGGCTTAGGGCCTTTTAGGATCTGACGCTGCGGCCAACCGTTGTTGTAGCCCTTCGTTCAAAGCTGCAATGCGGATCTTTGCTCGCTATGTGACAGTGTCGTATGATAACCCAAACTAAAATGGAGTTAGTCTCAGAGAGACCAGTGATGAGCGTGTCGTCCGAGTGGACGCGCCGTGAAGCGCGCGAGGCAGGTGATGGTGACGCCTCGTCGGCTTATGCTGACGATAAGACAAAATCCAAGAAGCAACTCTTGCAGGAGCTCGTCGATCTCCGGCAACGGGTTCGCGCGCTTGAGGTGACGGACAAACACCGCGCACCAGTCGAAATCGAGCCGCCCGGTACTGCTCTAGGTTTGCGGGAGCTACTCGCCGCTAGTCCGGCTATCATCTACACGACGCAAGCTTCGGGCGAGTACCGGTGCACTTTCGTTAGCGAAAATCTTCGGGCGATAATGGGTTATTCGCCCGAAGAAATGACTACTGATCCCAAGACCTGGGCCGACCATCTTCATCCGGAGGACGCCCCTCGGGTCTTGAAAGAAATGGGACCATTAATTGAACGAGGAGGCGGCACGGTCGAGTACCGTTTTCGTCATCGAGACGGCCACTACATCTGGATTCAGGATACTTTCAGAGTCATCACCGACCAAACCGGCCATGCCCTCGAACTTGTTGGGGCCTGGGCGGACATCACTGAGCGCAAGTCTATCGAGTCAGAGTTAATCGGGACGCGCCAACGTCTGCAGTATCTGCTCTCTGTAAGTCCGGCGATCATCTACACAACGAAAGCATCGGACGACTATGCCTGCACGTTTGTCAGCGACAATCTTCGGCACATCATGGGTTACTCGCCCATTGAGATGACTACCGATCCGAAGTGCTGGCCGGATCATTTGCATCCTGATGACGCTGCCCGGGTTATCGAGGAAATGTCTCCGCTTATAGAGAAAGGCGAGGGAACGCTCGACTATCGATTCCGCCATCGCGATGGGCACTACATTTGGATTCAGGACACGTTCAAAGTTATCAATGATGAGAATGGCCATCCGCTGGAGCTCGTAGGAGCTTGGGCAGATATTACCCGGAGCAAAAGCGCAGAACAAAGAGCTCTCAATGCCAATACTGAACTGCAAGAGACAAAACGTTACCTGACTCGGCTAATCGAAAGCTCAACTGATGCGATTGTTGCGACGGACAAGCAGGGCAACATCGTTCTTTTTAATGAAGGCGCCGAGATGTTGCTCGGCTACCGGCCGGAAGCCGTTATCGGCAAGCGCTGGATGGAGCTTTATGACGGTGAGGAACGAGCTAAAGATGTGTTGCGCGAGATGCGTAAACGCGGCGGCACCGTTGCCGCATTCGAAAGTGCACTAAAGACCAAGGACGGAAAGAGTGTTCCAGTTCTCGTGTCGGCTTCGGTTTTGTTTGCGGAACACGGCGAGGAGGTTGGTATCGTGGGCTTCGCGACCGACCTTAGAACTCGAAAACGTGAGGAAGAGGCTCTTCGCAAGGCGCATGACGAACTGGAAAAGCGAGTCGAAGAGCGCACTGTTGAGCTGCAAACAGCGCGAGAGCGTTTGCAATATCTGATGACAGTAACGCCGGCCATTGTTTACACCAATCAGGCAAGCGATTACGCGTGCACGTTCGTGAGCGAGAACGTCTCGCGGATCATGGGATTCTCCGCGTGGGAGATGCTGGAGGACAAAGATTTCTGGACCGTGCGCCTGCATCCAGATGATGCTTCACGGGTATTTAAGGAAATGGGTCCTTTGGTGAAGCGCGGCGGAGGTGCGCTCGAGTACCGTTTCCGCCATCGCGATGGTCATTACATCTGGGTCCAGGACACCTTCAGGGTCATCCACGACGACCAGGAACAGGCTTTGGAAATCGTAGGCTCTTGGGCCGACATTTCTGATCGCAAGCAGGCGGAACAGGCACTCGGCCAGCGCATGGCCCTCATGAACGATCTAGAGACACTAGTCGGAGCGAGTCCCGCCATCATCTACACGACACAGGTATCTGGCGACTATGCCTGCACCTTCGTCAGTGAGAATTTAAACACCATCATGGCGTACGCGCCTTGGGAGATGCGCGACGACAAGAAATTCTGGGTCAAGCGCCTTCACCCCGAGGATTCGGCGCGCGTGTTCGCCGAACTCGATCGTCTGATCGACCAGGGCGGCGGTGTGATTGAGTACCGGTTCCGACACCGTGATGGGCATTACATCTGGATCCAGGATACTTACCGTCACGCGGGACGAGGAAGATAAGCCGAAGGAGATTGTCGGATCGTGGGCCGATATTTCTGACCGTAAGCGCATCGAAGCGGAACTGCAGCGTCTTGCAGAGCAGGTGGAACAGCGCAACCGGTTCATTCGCGAGACATTTGGCCGGTATCTCACTGATGAAGTAGTCGATGCTGTGCTTGCGTCTCCAACCGGACTGCAAATGGGAGGCGAAAAACGCAAGATCACGATGCTGATGGCAGATCTCCGTGGCTTCACCTCATTGTCGGAGCGCCTGCCGCCGGAACGTGTGGTGGCGATACTCAACCGCTACCTGACCGCAATGGTTGGCGTCATAAAAAAATATCACGGCACTGTCGACGACTTCATCGGCGATGCGATCTTCGTCCTGTTCGGGGCGCCTGTCTGGAAGGAAGATGATGCGGAACGGGCAGTGGCCTGCGCAATTGCCATGCAGTTGGCGATGGACAGCATTAATGAGCACAACCGGCTCGAGAACCTGCCGGAAATCGAGATCGGCATCGGTCTACATACCGGGCAGGTCGTTGTAGGAAACATCGGCTCGCCCGAGCGGATGAAGTACGATGTGATAGGAAGTCAGGTCAACCTGACCTCCCGAATTCAATCCTGCACGACGGGCGGCCAAATTCTGATCTCTGAGACCACGCGGCAGGAGGCGGGCCGTATTCTCAAGGTCGGCCGTCGAATGGAGGTGAAGGCAAAAGGGGTGGAGCACCCCGTCACCCTTTTTGAGGTTATGGGCATCAGTGGCCGGTACAAGCTCCTGTTGCCCGATGCCTCTGAAAAACTCGTCCTGCTCGTCTCACGCGTTCCCCTGCGGTACGAGATCGTTGAGGCCAGCCAGTTGGGACATGAAACCTACACGGGGATGTTAACGAAGTTGTCGCGAAAGGCGGCGGAAGCGATCCTCGATCACCCCATCAGCAATCTGACAAATATCAAAATGCATCTCATGCAGGATGGGCGAGAGATTCCCGGCTCTCTTTATGCCAAAGTCATTGACGCGGTAGCGGGAAGCGGCAACGCCTTTTCCCTGCGCTTTACCTCGATATCACCGGAAATCGAGAGCTTCTTGCAGGTACATACCGCTGCTGGTGCCAATCCCATGCCGCCCGTCGCGCCCTAGCAGCTGCAAATGCCGCGAATGGGGAGTATTCGGCTCACCCTTCTTTACACGGCGGACATACAGGGTGATGCAACGTCGGTCGCCGGCAACTACCGATGCGGGAGCTAGGTCCGCTTTACCCCCGAAAGCGGACATGTCCGGTGCAGCTAGGGATGTCCGCTATGGGCCAACTCAACGTCCGCTTTGGGTCAAAAGCAGACGTGGGCGGTGCATCAACTCACGTCCGCGTTGGGCCAGAAGCGGACATCTCTATTCGAACACCTCATCGGCGCGAGCGAGGAGGGCAACGGGTATCTGTATCCCGATCGCTTTAGCGGTCTTGAGGTTTATCACCAGCTCAAATTTTGCAGGTTGTTGGACTGGCAGGTCCGATGGGGTGGTACCCTTGAGGATACGATCCACGTAGCCTGCGGTACGCTGAAACAAATCCATTTCGTCTGGGCCATACGCAATGAGCCCACCATCGGAAGCAAAATAACGGAAATAGTAGATCGTTGGCAGACGGTACTCTGCGGCTAATTCGATAATCCGCTTGCGGCACTGTGAACTGGGACCGCAATGTGCTCGATAGCCAGGGAAGACACACCGGCATCGATTGATTTTAAATAGAGCCCGTAATACGGCGCAGTGTCCGGGTTGAAGATGGCGGTCACACGTCGAATACCGGGTGCAATCTGCTTAAGCGTTTCAACCCATTTAGTGCCAAGCGAAAATTCAAATACCGAAAACCCGGTGATGTTTCCGTTTGGACGCGAGAGGCTCGAAACCAAGCCTTGGCCAAGAGGGTCAGTAACGGTGAGAAATACGATTGGGATTGAGCGAGTCTGGTTGAGAAGGCCTCTGGCCGATGGAGTGGAATGGCCAACCAAAGCATCAGGGTGCAGCTCGACGAGCTCTTTTGCGAGAGCTTGAATTCGACGCGGATCGGCATCTCCCCAGCGATAGTCGATGCGAATATTTTGACCGTCCCTCCAGCCCAGCTCTTGAAGACGTTGCTGAAAGATAGCGATCCCCATGCGAACATCGGCATCGCTTTCGGCGACCGCCAGCAGCACGCCGATCCGTCGCATCCGCTCGCCCCGCTGCCCCCGTGCCGCGAGCGGCCATGCAGCTGCCAAGCCAGCAAGTAGTGTGATGAATTCGCGTCGCCTCATTATGCCCTCAGGCGCTTGAGACGAGAGCATCGTCAAAAGCGGAAGTAAAACCGTTCACTTCGATGTCCGCTTTACCCCCGAAAGCAGACATTCGGCAGTGCGATTAGAATGTCCGCTAAAGTAGCGGGCATTTGGTTTTCGAGTGCGTCGGAGCACTCCAGCGCGCTTTCGCCAGTCACCGAGGACGGATATCAGTCTGCATAGGCGATGCGTTTCTGAGCATCTGCTTCGGCCGCAGCCGTTGGCTGCGCTGGCAGTTGAAGCACCGTTGCCTCCTGACCCTCACTTAGGCGTGTCAGGAGAACTATGCGTCCATCTGGAAATTCGAGCGCATCGTGGTGCTTGAATGGCTCATTCTTGTTGACTTGTCGAAAGATTGCCATCGCGCAATCTAATTTCTTCACCTTCCACCCTAGGATGAAAGGATCCGTAAGTGTCACGGCGTTGGAAAACGCAAGCTCCGTCCCGGGAAGAACGCAGACCGCGACTCCAACATCTTCTGCGGCAGCGAACCCGCGCGTGCAGGTGCCAAAGTCACGTGTGGTTAGTTTGTCGCCAACCCTTGCCGGCCGCGACCTAACATTTTGGATGCTATAGTCACACATTACGGGAACTCCCTTTTTGGAAGCCCCTTCAGCCCCATCAAAACATTAGCGCATTAGCAATCATCCCGCATCACCAGGTTAAAGAAGCTGGACGTTGCGGTCAGCCGGACTCGCTCGGCGCGGACATTGCAGGTCTTCGAGATCATGTCCGCTTTACCCCGAAAGCGGACGTTTGCAGTGCACTCGCCCATGTCCGCTTTGGGTCATAAGCGGACATTCGCGCCGCAATAAGCCATGTCCGGTTTACCCAAAAGCGGACATTCCTAGACGGCATGTCCGTCAAGTGTCTATAGCGGAGATTTAGTGCCGACCCACACCGAATTATGCGGACGTATAGAAAAGTCCCTGCCAGTGCGGCAGGGAACACACGAAAAGCAGACCATTGATGCTACTTGGCGGCCGTTGTCTGCATCGAGATGATCTTGCTAAGCGCATCTGCACATGCATCAGCGACTGCCGGATTCGGCAATGTCGAGCCTGGAGGTGTCGCGAAGCCGCTCTCTTTGATATAGCTTTCGCGGCGCCACGTATCGATCTTTGTGAGTTCAACCCACTTCGCTTCCACGTTGGGCTGTTGCTTGAATCTTTCGATACATACAGGCCCATAAGCTTGCACCAAGGCAGCATTTACACGCTGCGTTGTGTTGGTCTCAGCGGTTTTCCCGAGGACCCATCCACCCCAGTTAAAGCCGATGATCATCGTGGCGACGGCGCCAACGGCCGCACCTTGAGCGAGACGCGTGAGCGACTCACCTTTGAGTATTGCAGGCATTTCTATGAGATATTCCTTTCGCCCGACATGTTTCGGAGCGAGGTTACGGACACCCATATGGGCTCCGGCCGAAAAGTTGGATTGAAGACCCTGGGCGCTTTGAACTGGCGCCTCAGTCATTCCTACTGTGGGCTTTCTTGCGTTCAAAGTCGAGTAACGCTTCACGCATGAACTGCCCTCACACCATGTCCGCGCAATTTACCCCCCAAAGCGGACATTGATTATAGCGAACGTCCGCTGAGTGCCATTAGCGGACGTCCGCCCAACAATTCCTTGTAAACCAACAATTCCTTGTAAAAATGAGCGAAGCCGCCACGGCCCCGGCGGTTCAAGATCTGTGGTTTTAGGGCAGCACTCCCGCGCCAAAGACTAAGGTTCTGCTCAATTCTATCCAATGTTGCGGTGCGGTCATATGACGGCGCATTGCGGTCGTCTATGGTTGTGGTTGGCGGGCTTGAGGCTTCTTTCCCAACACTTACGCGGTCGTGATGGTGCCCAGCATACTTGAACTGAACCTGACGCAGCGGACGCAAAGAAATGTATCACCTGTTTTCATCATTTGTGTCGGCCGTATCGCAGCTTTGGAAAGCCACAGCGTACCATCCTGAGCGGCACTACATGCGCGGTCCGGGTCCAAAGTGGCGTGAGAAGCACTAAATGCGCTCGTCACAAGTACGCTGCCAGAACTGATCTGCGCAGGCGTATTTTTGTTGGGCACTGGGCGCTGTTCCTCAAACCAGCTTCTCATCGTCCATTGCGACAAGCTTCAACGTTGCATGGCAGTCACTAACGAGACGGCACGACTCGCTTTCTACGACGGATCGATCTTGTGGAGGAGTGGTACAAGGCCTATCTAACAAAAGATTGTGGGTGTAGTTGCTTCCACCATCTCATCTTAGTTCCAGAACTGACTGCTCCATTTTCGTGTACCTCAGCGGGCCGATGCCCGCAGAAAGACCGTCCATGCGCATCTTCATTTTCAAGTCGGATGTCAACTCCGAACTGCGGGCATTTTCGGACGACCAAGGGGGGCACAAGCTGCCGGCGCAATTCCGACCCTGGCATGCGATTGGCGTCATCCGCCCCGACTCGGTGCCTCCGCATAATCTAAATCGAGAGGTGATTGAGGCTTCAATCACCAGTGACGGCTTCCAATTGTGGCGAATGAAGAAGTGAACTGGCTGGCTACCCTTAGTCGCGCTTTCGCTTGATACAGTTATATTGCGTCCCCCTTTGGGTTCGCACAATATCAACCGTAGGTGTCGTATTGAGACAGCTGCCGGTCACTTCTAGAATTTGATCCGCTGGACACGTGTTGTTTTCAACGAGAACTTTTTGTCCGCAAGGTAATTGGTTCGCGTCGGGTTCTTTCTTAAGTATTTGGGCCCCAACCGGCACGCCATAAGCGACACCTACGCCGGCAGCGATAACGATCAATAGCTTGGTCGGCCGAGAATTCATCACCTATACCACCCGTGGGTTCATCAGTTCCGTGAGTCTATAAAGACCTACCTCTTAATAAACTTTGCAGCGGTGTGCGGCTTCGCACGCGGGACTACCATAGGCGTGGCGCGTCATGAAATGTCCGCTAAGGGCCAAAAGTGGACATCGCTTATTCGATCACCTCGTCGGCGCGGGCCACGAGGGCTGGCGGAATGATCAGGCCAAAATCCTTGGCCGTTTTGAGATTGATCACTAACTCAAATTGCGTCGGCTGCAGGACAGGCATTTCTGCCGGGTTTGATCCTTTCAGAATCTGTCCAACGTACTCCTCGGCTTGGCGGTACATCCAGCTGATGCTCGGGCCATAGCTCGAGAGTGCGCCAACTGCCGCGAACTGTCGAACAAAACCTACGCTGGGGAGCTTGTGCCGATTAGCAAACGAAACAATCTGCTCGCGCCGATCCAGTACGATTGGATCTGTCCCAGTGATGAATGCGTTGGCTTTGGCACTTAATAACTGCTCAAGCGCGGCGTTCATTTCTGCCGCGTTTGTCGCATGCAGTGTTACGGTTTCCAGACCCAGTTTCTTTGCTCCAGCCTCCGCGTCCGCCTGTTCAACTTTGACATTCGGATTGGTTGGATTCATTAGCAGGGCAACTCGAGACATGTTTGGGGCAATTTCCCGAAGGACTTCAACTCGCTTTGCACCAAGTACATTTTGGTTAAAAAGAATGCCCGTTACGTTCCCGCCGGGGCGATTTATACTTTTGACCAGTCCAAAGCGGACGGGGTCGCCGCCAATCGTAAAGACCACAGGCACCGTGCTGCTCGCACGCTGGGCGGCGCGTGCAGAAGCCACATCTCCGGTAGCGGCAATGGCGACAACGCCCTTCGCCACAAGCTCAGCTGCAAGGGCCGGCAATGCCTGGTAGTCTCCTCGACCCCATCGTTCCTCAATACGGACATTTTTGCCTTCGACGAACCCTGCCTTGGTCAAGCCCTCTCGAAACGAGTCAGCATTGAAGCGATAGGTGTCCGGCGAGGCGCTGTTCAGGAAGCCTACTAACGGCATTTGTTGCTGCGCCAACGCCGTATAGGACGGCAAGGCCGTCACCGCCCCGCCAAGAAATTTGATGAACTCACGCCGCTTCATGCTTCCCCCCGGAGCTTTAAGACAGGGCATCGTAACGGCAAAAGCTGGCACCCTGAAAGGCTATACATGTCCGCTTTGGGTCATTAGCGGACATTCGGCCATCTGCGTGATGTCCGCTTTACCCCGAAAGCGGACGTTTGCAGCGCGAATTGGAATGTCCGCTTCGGGCCAAAAGCGGACATCGCAATCTCAATTGATGAGGGCAATGAGCGTAAGCCGCACTCAAACCGAGCGCCTTCAAATCTTGGCAAACAAGAGTGAGCTAACTTTTCGCAACGGAGTGTGCCTACCTTCAATATCCGCGCGGTGGTGGCGGTCTGTAGTATCCCTGGGATCCATTGTAATAGGGGCCGCCATACGAGCGCCCGAAAAAGCCACCGCCCCACTGGCGCTGGGCATAGTAATTGTCGGACTCGTACCAGCCGGCACCCGCCTGACCGTAACGGGGTTCCTCCGGCCTCGCGACCTTATACTCGCCGCCCGGAGTAACGCCGGTCAGTACGACCTCGGTATTCTTTAAGCCAGCGTTCTTCACCAGCGCATAAAGCGTTGCGGCATTCTCACGTGAGATACGCACGCAGCCATGCGAGGCGGGCCTGCCGAGATACTTCGCCTCATAGGTGCCATGGATGGCATAACCATCCTTCCTAAAGAAAATAGAATGAGGCATGGGGGCGTTGTCCCACTCTTTGCTGTACCAGATCTCGTTCATAGAGGTGGCAGTATAGGTTCCCGATGGAGTTGAATATCCTGCTTGACCAGTGGATACCGGCCAAACGTATTTTTCCGCCCCGTCTATAAAAACCGTCATTTTCTGTCTGGATTTATCAATGTTGATGAGGACGGCGCCGGTGCTTTTGGTCTCGGAATTAGAGCTGGTCTTGGTCTCGGAATTAGAGCTGGTCTGCGCGGCCGCAGGATAGGCGAGCATCGTTGCCAAAACAGGGACGATTACCAGGCCGTAGAAACGGGTAAATGGTAAGACCTTACACATCGCATCCTCCGGGCTTCCACGCGATACGAGAACTTATGAAGACGCCAATCTTTAGGCGATTGGACTGAGGGCCAATGAGTCCAACTAAATGTCCGCTTTGGGTCATTAGCAGGCATTTCGCAGTGCAATCGTTTATGTCCGCTTTCACCCCGAAACCAAACATTTGGCAGTGCAACACAGATGTCCGCTAAGTGCCAACATCGGATAATGTTCCCGCTTTTCGGCTGCCCCGAGCGGTTTCGCTCGTTAGAAAACTTCCCACCGCTACGCATTAATTTACCGCCCCCCAAATCTCCTTGCTCGCGAGGCGGGCACCCTCTGCCAAGGCCTTGAATTTCTCCCAGATCACTTTGGGGTGAACCTCGGTCTTGTAACAAGCCTGCGAGGAAAAGCCGCAGTCGGCGCTGGCGATGACGTTTTCTCCTCCGACGATCTTGGCATAGCGAACAAGTCGTTCGGCAATGAGCTCCGGGTGCTCGACAATGTTGCTGCCATGCGTGATTACGCCGGGGATCAAGACCTTGCCGGCGGGCAGGCGAACCGACTCCCACACATGGTATTCGTGTTCGTGTCGCGCGTTCGCACCTTCGAAGGAATAGAAGCGAGCCTTGACCTTCAGCATGTGGCCGGCGACGTCCTTCAGATTGGCGTCAAAGATCCGCGGACCCTCGTTTATTCCATAGCAGGTGTGAAAGCGCACCCTCTCGTCTGGTACGCCGTCCAGCGCGTAATTGAGTGCTTCCACGAAGAGGCTAGCCTTGCGCTTCTTTTGTGCGTCGTCGTATCGCAGGTCCGAATACACGTCGGACAGGAAGGGATCGTCAATCTGAAGATAAAATCCTGCGTCCACGATCGCCTTGTATTCCTCGCGCAAGGCGTTGCCGACCGCTTCGTAGTACTCCTCGTCCGTTTGGTAATATTCGTTCAACCCTGCGCCGCTTGGCGCGACCGACGGCATGAAAGCGCCGGCGACCTGCCGACCAGCTAGGGCGGCCTTCAGATTTTCGATGTCGCGCGCCAATGCATCTCGGCCGGTATAGGAGACAGGTCCGATGCACACTGTCGGAACCATCGGGGCAACCGCCCCACCGCCCATGGCTCGAGCGAAGTAATCCTTGTAGTACTCGGGAAACGTCGACACCTCGGCCTCGTAAAAGGGCACCTTCATGTCAGGGCGCGGCTCGAAACCCGACAGCCGCTCGCGTACGTAGGTGAAGAACCCGGGTTTCGACTGCTCCCCATCGGTAACGATGTCGATGCCACACTCGACCTGCCTGGCGACGGTTTCGAAAACGGCCTTACGCACCCGCGCGTCATAGGCGGCCTCGTCGTGGGCCTCGCCACCCAGGCGCGCCTTCATCATGTCCAACAGATCGTGCGGTCGCGGCAGGCTGCCGACGTGCGTGGTCAAGATCCTGCTCATGTCATGCGCAGCCTCAACAGATCATTGGAATGTCAGTCGTTCGATGAATGGGTGCGCACACTGAGGATCAGCGCCATGCCGGTCGAAACCCCGGTTAACGTTAACCATGTATTAATTCTTTCCAACCTTCTACCCGGTTACCACGGGGTGCGCCTTCCGTTGGCTAAGCTGTTTAGCGTGCAAATGGGAGGCTCGTCATGGGTACGAGTCTGGGCGACAAAATAGTGATCGTTATTGGACTGCTGCTCTTAACTGTCGTCGTGGTTGCGAGCGTCGAGTTTCCTGGGATTATCCGCGCTGCGCGACTCGTCGCGGCCCTGTAGGGTTTGCAGCCGTCATCGATTGAATTTTGAAAAGGGCCGGCGCTCTGCGCAAATGTCTGCGTTGCTCCCGACGGCGGACAGTGCGTGATCAGGCTTCCTGGCCGTCGGCGATGGTCTGCAGGCGCGCGCGATCGCGAATGGCAATCTTCTGGCGACCTCCCTCAATGACACCTGCCGCTTCCCATGCGCTTATGATGCGGCTAACCGTGTGCAGGGTGGTTGCCGTCATTTCGGCGATGTCCTGACGGCTGAGCGGAAAATCGATAAGCATGCCGGACGCCGATGCTTGCCCGGCTTCGTCAGCAAGTTTGAGAACGGCATGGGCGACGCGGCGCTCGGCGTCTTCCGTCGAGAGTTCCCGCAAGCGCTGATGCGCTTCCTGCAGTCGCCCACCGATCATTCGCATGGTATTGCTTGCAAGCACCGGATGCCTTCTGACCAGCTCGGGCCACGCAGCCGAGGGCCATAGCAGCGCGAGGCTGTCGACAATCGCGGTGGCGGTTCCAGGATAACTGTCGCGCCCAAGCGCCATTGCCACGCCGAACAGATCGCCGGGGCTCACAAAACGCACGACGATCTGTTCGCCATGCGGCGTAACCTGGGTGACGCGCAAACGACCATGCAACAGTAAAAAAAAGGAATGTGCCTCCTCGTTCTGAGAAAAGACCGGCGTACCCTTCGCATAGTGCCTCGCGTGCGCACGCGCCAGAATGTCATCGAGCGCTTCGGCATCGAGGCCGGCGAACAACGGAAAATCGGCAATCAGTGATGCGTCGAGCATGAGCGTGACGCCATATTCCCCTGTGTTCGGCGAGAGGACAGGCGCACGCATCATAGCTCACAGTACTTCCGTGAAAAACGTCGCCGGCCTCTCGGGAAAGGCCGGCGTTTCGGGTTCAAATGACTGGCCGTCAGTGCGACATCGACTTCGCGGACTTCGCCGGATTGTAATCCTTGTAGATGTCGGCGTTGTCCGGGCCAGTGACTTCAAGCACGCCAGCGAGGCCTCGCTCGACTCGGCTCAGCGCATGGTCGACCAGCATGAACTTGCCGGGGACTTCCAGCTTGAGATCAACGACTGTTGCGCCACCCGGCGGTACGGTCGTGGTCTGCACATCTTTCATCGGTGCGGTCGTCAGGGATCCCAAATTGTATACCCGGTCGAAGACTTCGCCGATCACGTGGAAGGACGAGGTGTAGTTCGGACCGCCGACCCCGAAGAAAATACGGACTGTTTGGCCGGTCTTGGCCTTGAGAGGCTTCTCCTTGGCGAGCGCAAGCGCGGCGCCGTTGAACACGAAATATTCGGGTCGCTCTGCCAGCAGCTTGTCATAGCTCTCGGTGAGCTCGCCTTTGCTGCCAAGTTTCTGCTCGGTATAGATTTCGCCCTGCATGACATAGAATTCATGATCGACCTTGGGTAACCCGCCCTCAGGCTCTACCAGGATCATACCGTACATGCCATTGGCGATGTGCTGCGCGGCCATCGGCACCGCGCAGTGGTAGACGAACAGCCCGGGATTGATGGCAGTGAATTCGAACCCGCGCGATTGTCCGGGCGCCGCGTCGGTCGCCTTGGCGCCCCCACCCGGGCCCGTGACGGCGTGGAAGTCGACATTGTGCATCATGACACTGTCGTCATGGTTTTTCAGCCGCACTTCCACAGTGTCGCCGATGCGCACTCGGATAAATGGTCCGGGCACTTTCTGATTGAACGTCCAGTAGCGATACGTCGCGCCGTCAGCGAGATGGCCAGTCACTTCGACGGTTTCGAGGTCGACCTTGACGCGCCGCGGTCCGCGGCCGCCAATCGGTGCCGGCAGGTCCGTCGGATCGCGCACAACTGAAATCGGGCCATCCGTCTTTACAATTTTGTGCGCCTTGTGCGCCAACAACACTGGCCCGTTGACAGGCTGCGCATGGTAGACACGCGGCTTGCTCGTTTCTTCCGCAGCAGATGCACTGTTGCCCAGGAGTCGCGGCACGGAGCACAGCTCTGCAAATTGAGGGTCAGACAACGCAGATGTTAGACCCACGATGATAGCGAGGCCGACCAGAACGGATCCCATGCCGACCATCACGCGATCATTTCTGTGTTTTGGCAGTTTCATGGCCTATCCCCTTCCAGTGCTTTTTTCGAATTCAACATAAGGAGACAGGACCGGTGTTCTTTTCGCTGGGACAAGCGAGCAGCAAATCGACAAAATGCCGCACGCCGGCATCAGGTCGATTGGGGTCGAGTCATTCCATCGCCAGCCAAACTGGTTGGCTTCTCCCACCCGAACGAACATAGATGATAGGCTAGCGAGTAACAGGCGTGGCCTGCCGGCTTCAGTCCCGGGGCGTATCCGCGTCCAGGCGGACTATAGTCTTCTCTGCCAGCCCCATATCGGTGCATCAATGCCGGGACGGCCGTTCTTTCTGTTTGAACAGGGCGTCTAGAGTGTAGGCGTTGGGGCAGAACTCACGAAAATGCTCGGCGGCAGTCCCCTCCGCCAGATCGTGCTGACAACGGCCCTTTTGGCTACAAACGATGCAGATCCGTTGCAGGTCTCGCAATACGGCTGGATCGGTCTCAGCTAGAGCTTTTGGATCGACAGAGAGCGCGAGCAGCATTTTCTGTAAGACATCCGCTGCACCCGGCCCTTTCGCAGCCAAACCACGAAGATCGCTGACTGACATGCCGAGATCCTTCGCAATCCGATTTACATCGTGCTGGGTGCATTGCCCCAATTCATCGTGCACGCCATACCTGCGGCGGTATTTGTTGATCCAGACGGCAATCGTATCCAGTACGAATTCAACCGTTGGATAATGCGGCTCTCCGACTTCGCGGCCGGGCATGGCTGACTCCATTGAGAAAATTTAGAACAGGTTCTTCCGGCACAAGCTGTGGCTGCGCCCTTTCACCGTGCTTTTTCTACCGCACCATTAATGTACGGCACCCAGCGCTCTTTGCGCTGGGACAAACCCGCAGCAGATGTCGTATGCCGACATTGAGCACTATGCGTCGCAGTATTTTGGCTTGGTTGAAAATCGCATGCCCGCTTTGGGCCGGAAGCAGACGACCCGCGGCTATTTTTGCATAGCGATATAGGCCGCAAGATCTCCCGCTTCGGCACGTGACAGGCTCATGTCAGGCATACGCGGATGCGGTGTCAGGAGAAAATAGGCGACCGTCGTCTCGTTGAAATTTGGCTTGCTCGCGATGGCCGAGAATGGCGGCGCTTGCGCAGTGCCCTGCCGTTGGTCGGACGATATAATATGGCAGGTGGCACACCAACGCTTGGCGAGTGTTTCCCCTTTCTGGGCATCTGCCGCGAAAGCGCCTGTCGCCGAGATGAGCTCCCAAATTACCAGACACAGCCCGAGTGCACGCATGTTACTTCATAACGCCCATATGACTCTTGGTTGTTCAATAAAAGCAATTCTTGATCTTGCTCAATAGCAAATAAGTCCTGCCTTGTCCGCTTTGGGTAATAGGCGGATTTTTCGGAGCGTCCGTGGCATGCCCGCTTACCCCGAAAGCGGGCATTGGCGCATGCGGATCGTCATCCGCCAAAGCCAAAAACAGACATTCAGTTCACCCAATTCGGTTTGTCCTTGTCATGCCAGGATTTGAGCTAGATCAATGTGGCCCCGGCCTTAATTGCTTTCCTATGTCCGCAACGATCCGTTGCGACCAAAGCATTCTGTTCAGGCGAGGCCAGGCCATGCGCATAGACGAGTTGCCGCAAAGCGAGCGAATTGAGGATCGGCGCGGTGCATCGAGCGGCCTCCCCGGCGGGCGCGGTGGCATTGGCATCGGCACGATCGTAGTTCTCGGTCTGATCGGATGGGCGTTGGGTATCGATCCGCGCCTCCTCATTGGAGGCGCGGAGATGATTTCAGGCGGCGACACGCAACAACAAGCGGACGTCGGCTCGGCGCCCAAAACCGGAGCGCCATCCGACGAAATGGGTCGCTTTGTATCGGCGGTTCTTGGCAGCGCCGAAACCCAATGGAGCGACATCTTTGCCCAATCGGGGAAAGCCTACAAACCGCCAACGCTGGTCATGTTTTCCGGCGCAACAAGATCCGGCTGTGGCTTTGCGCAATCCGCGATGGGCCCGTTCTATTGCCCGTTGGATCAAAAGGTCTACCTCGACACAAGTTTCTTTCAGGATCTTGAGCGACGGTTTCGCGCCTGCGATGTCGGCAGCAAAACCTGCCAATTCTCGCAGGCTTACGTGATCGCGCACGAGGTCGGCCACCACGTGCAGAATCTGCTCGGACTATTGCCGAAGGTGCAGGAGGCGCAGCGTGGGATGGGCAAGGCCGACGCCAATAGCTTGCAGGTCCGGGTGGAGCTGCAAGCGGATTGTCTCGCAGGCGTTTGGGCGAGCCGGGCGCAGGAAAAATGGCAATTTATTGAGCCTGGCGATGTCGAAGCTGCAATGCAGACAGCGTCGGCTATTGGCGACGATCGATTGCAGCGACAGTCGCAGGGTTACGTTGTGCCGGACGCGTTCACGCACGGCTCTTCGGCACAGCGCACGCGTTGGTTCATGACCGGCCTAAAATCGGGAAAGGTCGCGAGTTGCGATACCTTCAACGCCGATCAGCTCTGAGGGACGATCTAGCGCGTTTATTGGGGACTTGCTCGAAGCAACAGGATAAGGTTGCCAACATTGATCTTTGTCAAAGGGCGTCGACGTAGCGGTGCTTAGTTTTCGGTCTTAGCAACAAGAGGCTCGGGAGGCACTAATGCTCGGTATTCATCATCCAATAAAATTTTGTGCAGCGGTTATGGCGGCGATCATGCTGATCGGTACGCTGTCGCAGGCCTATGCAGCGACAGGTTCAGTACGTTTTCGTATCGTTAAAGCCGGCTTCATCATCGGCGCCGGCGGCGGCTCCGGTACCTTGAATTTTAAGGGTAGGAATTACCGACTGAGCATCGGCGGCATCAATGTCGGCACTATTGGAGCGTCGGCAGTGGATTTGGTCGGGACCGCCTCCAATCTCCGAACTGCGGCCGACATCGTTGGCACATACACACAGGGCTCTGCAGCGCTTGCAGTCGTGGGCGGCGCAAGAACAGCGACGCTGCAGAACGCGAACGGCGTTCTCATAAGGGTGCGCGGACCGGCAGTCGGTCTTGAGGCTTCTCTTAGTTTGAGTGGAATGACGATATCCATGCAATGACGTCTATAACCCACCGGATATTCGGATCATGGCTGATACAACCAAGCTATCCGTTGGCCAAGCACTCGAAAAGTTGCGCGGCACGGAAACACCGAAAACGAAGATGACCCGGCTCGATGAGAAAATTGACGCGCTCGATGAAGAGACACGGCGCTTGAGAGCCGCACGGCGCCGCATTGAGCGAGATCAAAAGGCCGGTCCCGATAAGAAAGATTGAGACCTCCCGAAGGCGGATAAGCCAAAGCAGGCCTTCGCCTGAAGGCCGTCATCACAATTGTGCGCGCCGCCAAACTAGTTTGGCTTACCGACTTTCATCCAAAAAGCCATCCCGTCTGCCCATGCCTTTTGCCACTGTTGCGCGATTTGCATGTAAACCCCAAACGGGTCTGCCATTTGCGAGGTCGCCGCGAAGGGCCAACTACCGGCCGGGCTAAGCGGAGGCGAGAATTTTAGCTTCGATAGTATTGACGATGGCGTGTTAGGTGAACTGAGTTGCCCCTCCCAAGCATCCATCATGTCATCCATCATTTTAAGCTGCATCTTGTTGATAGTTTGCATTTGCGAACGGGTGGTATGGGCGATTTCTTCCGGCCATCCAAGCGCTCGCGCAGCCGCAGCCATCTTGTCAATGACTCGTTCGAGGTTTTTCTCGTTGTCGTTGACAATCTCCATACGCCAATCCGACATCGCATCAAACGCGGCTTTCACTGCTTTACGCGCCTCATCGGAGAGCCCGGGAACTGACATCGGGTTAAAACTGCGGGAGGCCACCTCTGCTGATTTGATGGGCATGACTTGCTTCCTCTCACTGACGCGCAAAATGTACCGCTGTAGAAGCGCGAAGCTGGAATCAGCAAGCAAATAGACCGACGATCAATTGGCCCAAAGGGCAATAGTGCCAAACCGCCCGCAACCCTGAACTCGCTACGAGTCGAGACCAAGATGGGGTGAAAGTACCTTTTCCGGCGGCGATTGAAGTTGGACGAAGGTCATCATGCGATGTCTCCTTCCACGCCAAAAGCGGACATTCGGCGGTGCAAACGAGATGCGCACTCTGTGATAGCTATTAAAGACAAGCGCCCATGTATGTGCCGCGATTACCTCCGACCTGTCCGTAGGCGCCAGCTTGGTGGGTGCAACGCATGGCGCGGTCCTGAAAAGTCTCGGCGCCCCCCGGGCCTGAGCCCGGCAGTGTCGGCAAATTCTGAAACGTCCGCCCCGTCTGCGGAACGTAAACAGACGACGGAACGGTAGCCCCAAGCGGGTTCAAGGTTTCCGATTTGGGAACGCGCGCGTGCTTCTGCGTCCGGCGTGGGGACTTGTATTTCGGCGCGAGCCATGGTTCGGGCTGCGCCCGTTTGGATCCTTTTTCCGGAACCATGATGCCGTAATTATCGCCTAAAATATTGTCGGGCTGCGCACGCGAAGTTGTCGCCAACGTCGTCGTCAGAAAAATCAACACGATCATCGAGGGCGTGCGCATGATTGTCATAAGACCCCGCGCAGAAGTGTGGACTTGACTACCCCTCGGCCGTTTTTTGAAGTTGGACTTTGGTCTCACAATGCTCAGGCCATTTGCTCTTTGGACATGGGCAGCGCATCGATGGAGCGTACGTGCAATTCCTGTTGGGGCATTGCCGCTACGAGCACCGCATCTGAGGTCTGTGTGGACAGAACTGGAAAGCTTTCGACAGCGAAAAGACAGCGCGCATGTCATTCACGTCAGTCGCGGTTGTGCCCGCGTGAACAGGCACGGCGAGCCCGATGCCGGCTTGCCACTGATCGGCCAGAAAGAACCGAATGCCTGCGCCCACTGATGCGAGAGACAGAATCTGTCCGTTGTTGTTGAAGCTCCAGACAGCGCCTTTGTCGAAAAATCCGTAGATCTGGTAACCTTTTAAAATAGGGTTTGAAACGGACTGGTCAAAACGCAGTTCCACATAGCCGTAGATGCCGCTGTCTCCGCTGTAGAAGCCCGGCCCATAAGCCGCGTCGCCAAGATAGAACTGCTGGGAAATCAGCAGCGGTCCGCCGGCCCACTGACCGTTCACCAAGGCTTTAACCGACCAGACATCTGAAAGTTTCTGCAAGCGCGTAAACGAGAAATTGAGCAGCGAGAAACTGCCCGACGCGCCATCGCGCGACAGGAGGTCGTCGTCCTTGCCTGAGGCGCCGAGTATCGTGAGGCCTTGCCGTACCGTCGCGCTCAGATAATTCCAGCCGCCAAAATTATCCTGCAATCTGTAGTCCGCAGTGAGGCTGACGTACCGCAGCCGATCCTTGTAGATCATGCCCGTGATGTCGCGCTCGGAATTTTCGCTGAAGCCGAATATTCCTGTCAGCCACAGCGACGACTTGCGCGTCTCCAGGGGAGCTAGGCTTCCCTTTACCTCAAAGCTCTCTGTGATCGAGTGGTTGTCCACTTGCTACCGGATATCGCCTGGAGCGACATTGCTGTACAGCGCGTTGAAGCCGAGCCGGGCTCCGTCGGTTCCAATTGGCGCGTCATAGGATAATCGCCCATAGGCGAACTCGCGCAATGCGAAGGGTGTTGATGATGCGCTTAGGTTGAGGTTATCGCCTTGGAAAAAATACGAATTGAAGCCCGTCGTCGCAAAAGCTTGGTAGGGACCAACGGCGGCGGCGCCCTGATTGTCGATTCCAACAGCGGAGAAAATCCGCCAGGTCTTCACCGAAACAATGAGACGGAATTTTCCGGAGGCTCGGCCGATTTCCTCAATCGCGGTATCGGTAACACGCACGCCCGGTGTATCGTTTACCAGCAACAATTGCCGCTCAAGCGTCTTCAGCTGCGAAGGCCGCTCGCCAAGGACGCGCTCGAGCACCGGTCGAATCCAGAACCGGTCGACGTCATCTCCCTTCAGGGCGACCTCGGCAATGTAGCCCTCTATTACTTTCGCGCGGATGTGCCCGTTCTTGATGTCCTGCGGGGGGATGATCGCGCGGGTGAGCGAGTAGCCTGCCGCCCGGTAGATCTCGGTCATCGCGCCGGCAATCGCCACGAGATCGGCCTGCGAGACGGTCTTGCCGAGGAAAGATTTGTACGCTTCGGCGAGCGCATCGCCTGCAATGGCACTCGCGCCTTCAATCGACACACCCCTGAGCCTGAACCGTGGCTTGGTACTGGCACGTATTTCCGGTTTTGGCACGCTCGGCAGACGAACGGCCGGCTTCGGCCTGTCCCGTCCGGCTTCCAGATTCTCGATGCTCTTTTCGGTCTGTCGTGGGTCGTAGCGCGGCGGCGCCGACTGCGCCCACGCGCTCACGGCCCATGTCAGCACAAGCGTTAACAAGAGGGGCGCGGCACCGGCAGCGGACAGGTCTCGCGTCTTTGCTATAACTGACTGAGATATCGCGAGAATCCGCGGCATGCCCCTAGCGTTTCTCGCGGTTCGAATTTACCTCTGTCGCTCAAAAGTAGATTTTCATGGTTAACGGAGTGTTACCGGCACCGGCCTCCTAGTTGGGTCGCACTAAGCTAAATGTTGAAGAATTTCCGTCACAAACGGTGCCAACGGGTGGCTGGGAGCGCGTCTCGAGCTTGGGACGCGATCACTGCGCAGGAGGCGCCGGTGTTGGACAGAATTGGAAGTGTCTGTGCCCCGGTATTGCTAGCCGGAATCCTCAGCATTGGCTCCGCACTCGCGGACGACGCCAGCTGGCGCGTCAGCAAGTCATCCGGCGAAGTTTGGATGACAACGTCGGGAGTTCAGGAAGCGTCGCTGACAAATGAAGCGACGCTCAAGCCAGGCGACACGATCCGCACCGGCCGGAGTGGCCGCGTTCTTCTCACGCGCGGCGAGGAGACGATGCTCGTTTCGCCGAATTCGGTGATTGCGCTTCCCGAACATCAGAAAGACGGACTTTCGACAACCATCATCGAGCAGGCAGGCTCTATCCTCATCCAGGCCGAAAAGCGCAACGTCAAGCATTTCCAGGTCGAGACGCCCTACCTTGCTGCTGTCGTCAAGGGAACGCAATTCCGCGTCAGTGTGAATGCTGTCGGCAGCACAGTCGAGGTAATCGAAGGCCGCGTCGAGGTCGCTGACTTCAAGAGCGGCCAGTTCGCACTCGTGCTTCCGGGTCAGGCAGCGAAAGTCGCCGCGTCCGGAGCAGGCGGCCTGATCTTGGGCGGCCCGAGCAAGCTCAGCCCAATCGAAAAGGGAACGCCGCGCCAGTCACCGTTCGAGCGCGTTCGCGTGCCAAAAGGCGGCCTAGCGATGCCTGGCGACACCGGCAATGGAAAATCTGTCCACGTCCTCGGCGCAATCAATGTTCTCAAAGATCGCTTCGCGTCCATCGATACGGGCCATGCGCACAATGTTCTGCGCATCAACGCGCCGCTTGGTGAGGTTACGCTGAATTTTGTGAAAGCGACTGACGGAATCGCGCACGGAGCCGTCGTCTCGGCGGCGGAGCGGCTAAGCGCGAAGCAGGCGGCCGTGAACAGCACGGATCTGTCGTTCGGAAGTGCCGCGGTGAACGCCAACGCTCAGGACACTAGTAACGCGGGCGGCAACGACAACGGTCTCGCACTCGGGCTCGGAAATGGAAACGTGGGCGGCAACGGCAATGGCCTCGCACTCGGGCTCGGGCTCGGAAATGGTAACGCGGGCAGCAACGGCAACGGTCTCGCGCTTGGAAATGGCAATGGGAACGCGATCGGGATTGCAATCGCGAAGGCAAAGGCGAAAGGCAAACTCTAAGACGTCGGCGCGGGGCAGCACTGCGCTGCGAGGGCCATGCGGTGAGGGGGAGTGAAGAGGATTCGGCCGCATCTTTTTGTCGTATGTTCTCTGGTCGCGATATTGCTGACCGGAGTGCCGACCGCATTGACGAATTCCCTTCTCGGTCTGCGTTTTAGCACCTTGCCGAGGCAGGCCAGCGGCGAGATTGTTGTCGTCGCAATCGATTCTCCTTCCATCGAAGCGATCGGGGTCTGGCCGTGGCCGAGGGAGCTGCATGCGAAATTGATCAACAAACTTTCGCTCGCCGGCGCGACAGGCATTGCCTTCGATGTCGACTTCAGTTCCCCATCTACTCCAGAATCGGATCGCGCGTTTGCCGAGGCGCTTCGGAGCGCCGGCGGATCGGTCATCCTTCCATCGTTCGAGCAGCAGGTGAATTCAGAAAACCATAAAAGCGTCTTTCTGAATCGACCATTGTCTAACTTTGCCGAGCGCTCGTGGCCAGCGATCGTGAACGTGTCGGCTGATCCTGACGGCGTAGTGCGCCGCTATCCCTTTGGGGAAATGATCGAGGGGAAGTTCTTGCCCTCGATGGGTAGCGTGCTGGCAGGCCGCTACGGAATTGGCAGAAAGCCATTATGGATTGATTTCAGTATCGAGCCGACTTCTGTACCTATAATTTCCTACAAGGACGTCCTGGCCGGCCATCCCGCCACAATGGCGCGACTAAAGGACAAAAAGGTGCTTGTCGGCGGAACCGCCATCGAGTTGGGCGATCGATTCAGCGTTCCGAACGGCCGCGTCGTTTCCGGCGTGCTGGTGCAGGCACTCGCCGCAGAAACCATCCTGCAAGACCGCCTGATGCGCTCGACGTCGTTGATTGCGAGATTTTCCGGCCCAGCGCTCGTAGTTCTGATGATGCTTCTGCTGTGGCGCTTTTTGCCGTCCGTTCGCGTGGCCATTCTTGTTGGGTTGGCTATTGCGGCCGAGTTTGCAGCAATGTTGCTCCAGGCAAATCTCCCGATCATGGCTGATACGTCACTGCTTCATGTGGTTATTGCTGGGTATCTTGCAGCTATTGCCCTTGATGAAATCGACTTTCGAGATTTGCTCGGACTGATCGCCGAGCGACGCTTTCAGCGTATCGCCATGTCGCTCGGCGACGGTTTAGTGTGCACAGACAAAAGCGGCTTCATCACCGTATGGAATCCTACTGCTGCAGCGATGTTTGGCCATGACGCCGACGAAATGCTGGGGCAACCACTCAGCAGCGTTTGCATCACTACCAATGATCTGTCAGCGCAAGAGGCCTTTTCAGTATGCGCTTTGCCTCAAGAACAACTGCAAGCCTCCGGCGGTAAAGTCATTGAAATGTTCGGGCAGCGTAAGAACGGCGAGGTCTTTCCGCTCGAGGCCTGCTTCTCATGCTGGTCGGGAACGGACGGGCTCAATTACGGTGCAGTCTTCCGAGACATTTCCATCCGCCAGCGCGAGGCCGCGCGCATCCGCTATCTCGCAGAATATGATGATTTGACCGGGCTTGCGAACCGTCACCACCTCGCGGCCTACCTCCGCGAAAAAATTTCCGCAACAAAGACCAAATCCAAGGAAATTACCCTGCTTGTCATCGGCCTTGACGGATTTCAGTTCATCATTGACATGTTGGGTCATGCCTATGGTGACAAAGTTCTGCGCGCGGTTGCCGGGAGGTTCAGCAAGTTTTTTGACCGTACAAAGCTCGTGGCGCGGCTCGATGGCGATGAATTCGCCATGGTCGTCGAGGGCACCAACGGGGCAGCGAACGCCAAAGATTTGGCAAAAGAGATCTGCCAAGCGTTTACCGACGAACTGCTCGTTGTGGAATCGCGCCAGCAACAGATTACTGTCAGCATCGGTCTAGCAACCTTCCCAGAGAATTGCAGAACGGCGGACGATCTCATTAGCAATGCTCACCTTGCCCTGTACCGCGCAAAGGCAGGGAATCGAGGCAAACATTTTGTCTTCGAGCGCAGCATCAGAACCGAGCTCGAAATGAGAACGAGGCTCGAGGCCGAACTTGCCCGTGCGCTCGAGCGAAATGAATTCGAGCTCTACTACCAGCCAAAAGTCAGTCTTGAAGACGACACCTTAGTCGGTGCAGAGGCACTTATCCGTTGGCGACATCCTTACCGCGGTCTTATTGGGCCTGGTGAGTTCATAAACGTTGCAAAGAACTCTCCCGTCTCGGACCCGCTGGCGTTTTGGGTGTTGCGAACTGCGTGCACCCAGACCAGCGTTTGGCAGAAGCGAGGCTTTGACCTCAAAATGGCTGTCAATCTTGCGCCGTCGCAACTGCGATTGCGCGATCTCGCCGCAAAAATTGCGGAAATCCTCAAGGAGACGGGCTGTTTATCGTCCCGTCTCGAACTCGAAGTCACCGAAGACATCCTCATCGATGACCCAGATGCCGTCGATATTTTACACAAACTAAGAGATCTTGGCATCGGGGTCCTGCTCGACGATTTCGGAACCGGCTATGCGAGTCTATCTTACCTCAAGAAGTTTCCCATTAGCGGATTGAAGATCGACAAATCATTTGTGTGCCAGCTGGGCATCGAAATCGAAGATGCTGCCATCGTCAGCTCGACTATCGGCCTTAGCACATTGCTCGGCTTGTCGATCATTGCGGAAGGAATCGAAGACCGCGGTACTGCCAATTTGCTCGCGCGGATGGGCTGCAAGCTAGGCCAAGGATATTTTTTCGGCCAGCCGATGCCCGCAGCTGAGTTTGAGCGGAAATTTCTCTCGAATGTGCGCGAAGGAGAAGTCACCCGGCCCCTCGAAAAGGCGGGTTAGCCGCAACCGTAATTAAGAACGCAATGTGTGCTTCGGTCACTAGCAGCGCTCACCCGGCGGCCTGCTTTGCGCATATGGCTCTCATTGCGGCCGCAGAAACGAAAAATCGCAACCTTGATCGGCCCCCAGAATTTCCTGGGAGTAAAGACGCGCGTAGCCGCGCTCCGGCGGGCGAGAGGCGGTTTTCGACGCTGCCGCGCGCCGCTTGAGCTCGGCATCGTCAACCATGAGGTCGATGCGGCGCTGCTTGACCGACAGCCGGATGCGGTCGCCGGTTCGTGCGAGGCCCAGTGGCCCACCGGAAGCGCTGTCCGGCGTCACGTGCAGCACGATCGTGCCGAAAGCCGTGCCGCTCATGCGGGCATCCGAAATCCGCACCATGTCTTTCACGCCCTTGGACGCAAGCTTCTTCGGAATTGGCAGATAGCCGGCTTCGGGCATCGCTGACGCCGAATGTGGTCCGGCATTCTGCAAGACAAGGATATCCCTAGCGTCAACCTCAAGACTCGGATCGTCGACGCGGGCAGCAAGGTCTTCCAGCGACGAGAACACCACGGCTCGCCCTTCATGCTCGAACAGGCTGGCATCGGCGGCCGAGCGTTTCAGGATCGCACCCTGCGGCGCCAGGTTGCCGAATAGAGCCACCAACCCGCCTTCTGCTTCGAGCGGCTTCTTGCGCTCGGCAATGATACTGCGGTCAATCCATTCGTCACTCGCATGGGCGAGTCTATCGCCGAGCGTTTCACCGGTCACCGTCATGCAATCGAGATGGAGCAGGTCCTTCAGCTCGCGCAGCAGCGCGCCCATGCCGCCCGCGGCAAAGAAATCCTCCATGTAGCCATTGCCGACCGGTTTCAGGTTCACCAGAACCGGCGTGGTATCGGACAGTTCATTGAGGCGTTGCAGCGATACCGGAATTCCAGCGCGACCGGCGATCGCAGTCAGATGAATGATCGCATTGGTCGAGCCGCCGGCCGCAAGCAAGACTCGCAGCGCGTTTTCGACCGACTTCTGGTTCACGATGCGATCGGGTGTCAGCTTCGAGCCAATCAATTTGACGGCGGCCGCCCCCGTTGCCTCCGCAGCACGCAATCGATCGGCGTGCACGGCAGGGATTGCAGCCGTGCCGGGAAGGATCATGCCGAGCGCTTCTGCAATGCAGGCCATGGTCGAAGCGGTGCCCATCACCGCGCACGTGCCCGCGGTGGTCGCAAGCTTACCTTCAACTTCGGAGATCTCGCGGTCGTCGATCTTGCCTGCACGATATTGCGCCCAGAAGCGGCGGCAATCCGTGCATGCGCCGAGCCGTTCGCCGCGATGGCGCCCGGTCATCATCGGGCCTGCCACCAGCATGATGGTGGGTTTCCCGGCAGACACCGCACCCATCAGTTGCGCCGGCACCGTCTTATCGCACCCGCCCATCAGCACGACCGCGTCCATGGGCTGTGCGCGCACCATTTCCTCGGTATCCATTGACATCAGATTGCGGAATTTCAGGCTGGTCGGGTTCAGGAATACTTCGCCCAGCGAGATAGTCGGAAATTCAACCGGCAAGGCGCCGGCGGTGAGAACGCCCCGTTTCACCGCCTGCAGCAGTTCCGGAAAGTGCCGATGACAGTTGTTGAACCCGGATGCAGTGTAGGCAATGCCAACAACGGGCTTTGCCAGCATCGCGCGCGAATATCCCATCGACTGCGCGAAGGAACGCCGCAGATAAAGAGAGAAGTCTTGGTCGCCATAATTGGTGAGGCCGTTGGCGATGCCGGCCGGTTTGTCGGTCATGCTGATACTTCTGCAGCCGCTCGAGCCCCGATGCAAGCCGCTGCCTCCAGCGCAAACGTGTCGTCTGAGGTTGGCAATTCGCGCTTGCCTAGCATGTCGATTTGGCTCAAATCCAAGCCGCGCAAGGCAAAATCCTGTTTGGCAAGGCGTCGCATCGTGATCCGTCTCGGCATCGTGGGCACCAATTATGGGCGAACCGTGCAGTTGCCAGCATTCCGTGCCGATTCACGCCGCGAGGTGATTGCGCTGGCCGGCAGCAATTCCGCGCGCACGGCCGAGCTTGCGCAAGCCGCCAGCGTGCCGAAAGCCTATGGCGACTGGCATGCGCTGGTCGAGGACAAGGACGTGCAGGTTGTCGCGATCGCCACGCTGCCAAGCCTGCAGGCGCAGATCGCAATTCACGCCCTGCAGCTCGGAAAACCGGTATTCGCCGAAAAGCCTCTTGCGAGCGATCTTGGCACAGCGCGGGCCATGCTCAGACAGGCTTCTGTGAGCCGCAAGCCGACCATGGTCGATTTCAATTTCCATCAGATCCTCGCTTGGCAGCGAGCGAAGACCATGCTCGATGCCGGCGCCACCGGCGCACTGCGCCATGTCACCGTGCATTGGCATGTCGAGAGCCGCGCCATCCAGATGCGCATGCGCAACTGGAAAACGGTGGGCGACGATGGCGGCGGAGTACTGGGCAATTTCATTTCCCACTGCTTCCACTATCTGGAGTGGTTCTGCGGACCGATCGAGGGCCTGTCCGCGCGCGTATCCGGCTTGCCCGGCGACAGTGAGCTGGAGACTACGGTGGGCATAGCTCTGCAGCTTGCGAGTGGTCCGCTGGTGACGCTCTCAATGAGCTGTGCATCGTATCTCGGCATCGGACACCGCATCGAGTTTTTCGGCGAGGACGGAACGCTGATGCTGCATAACCCGGGCGCGGACTATATGCGGGGTTTTGAGCTGTGGCACGCCAGGCGCGACGCGCCGCTCGTTCGTGTGGCGACCGACGATCCCGTCGACGCAAAGTATCCCGATGGCCGCATCGCGCCGGTATCCCGACTGGCAAAAATATTTTTCGATGCCATCGAAAGCGGCGGCGCCGCCACCCCCGGTTTTGCCGAAGGCTATCGCGTGCAGCAATTCATCGATGCGGCACGACGATCGCATCAACGCGGCACTTGGATCGATGTCGGGCGCGAAGCCGCGAAAGAGGAGATGCGAGCGTGAGCCGCATCCTTGTTACGCGGATACGTGGACCTCGCATCGTTTCGATAGGACTTAGGTATTAACCGCGATCAATCAGTAATCCGGCCTTCGCGACGAATCTCGCCTCGACAAGTACCCTGGAACCCTTCTAAAAGGTGCCGCGGGGCGGGAAAGTAAGGACTATGGATTACACGGGTTATTTTGCGTCTGCCCTCGACCGGTTGCGGCACGAACGGCGTTACAGGGTTTTCGCGGACCTCGAACGTATTGCCGGGCGGTTTCCGCATGCTATCTGGCATTCGCCCCAGGGCCCCCGCGATGTCGTGATCTGGTGCTCAAACGATTACCTCGGGATGGCGCAGCACCCCAAGGTGATCGGCGCCATGGTCGATGTTGCCGCCCGCATGGGCACCGGCGCAGGCGGCACCCGAAACATAGCCGGCACAAATCATCCGCTGGTCGAGCTGGAGCGCGAGCTCGCCGACCTGCACGGCAAGCCGGCTGCGCTAGTTTTCACGTCCGGATACGTCTCGAACGAAACCGGCATCGCCACGATCGCCGGGTTGTTGCCAAATTGCCTGCTGTTGTCCGACGCGCTCAACCACAATTCAATGATTGAAGGGGTGCGCCGGTCCGGCTGTGAAAAACAGATCTGGCGTCACAACGATCTCGGTCATCTCGACGAGCTGCTCAAGGCTGCCGATCCAGCGCGTCCGAAGCTGATCGTGTTCGAGAGCCTTTATTCCATGGACGGCGACATCGCGCCCGTCCACGCAATCTGCGACCTAGCCGAACGGTACGGGGCGATGACCTATTGCGACGAAGTGCATGCCGTCGGCATGTATGGACCGCGTGGTGGCGGCATTTGCGATCGCGACAAGGCTATGACGCGCGTTGACGTGATCGAGGGCACCCTGGCGAAGGCGTTCGGTTGTCTGGGCGGCTACATCGCGGCAAACGAGAACGTGGTGGACGCCGTGCGCTCCTATGCGCCGGGTTTCATTTTCACGACTGCACTGCCGCCGGCAATCTGCGCTGCGGCTACGGCGGCCATCCGCCACCTGAAAACATCGAGCTGGGAGCGTGAACGTCACCAAGAACGGGCGGCGCGGGTCAAAGCGATGCTCGACGCGGCTGGTTTGCCGGTCATGCCGAGCACGACGCACATCGTACCGCTTCTCGTTGGCGATCCCGAAAGGTGCAAGGCAGCGAGTGATCTGCTGTTGTCCCAGCATGGCATCTACATTCAGCCCATCAATTATCCCACCGTCCCACGCGGCATGGAGCGGTTGCGCATCACGCCTTCGCCCTATCACGACGACGCGCTGGTCAACGCGCTCGCCGAGGCCCTCATCGACGTGTGGGAACGGCTTGGTTTGCGGTTGCGATCGCGGGCGGCCGCGGCCGAGTAGCCGCGCAATCACTAACGTCTCAGTCCTGAAACGGAGGCCGCTTGAGCAGCGGCGTGGGTTCGCTTTTGATCTTGAGCGAACGCGCCGTTCGACGCGCCACGAGCGGTATCGTCAACGACACGAAGAAAATGCGCGTGAGATGATGCGCTCCGACGTAGACCGGATCGAGGTTAAGCGCGAGAGCCAGCAGCATCATTGCGTCGACGGAGCCGGGCGCAAACGCGATCATGACTTCGGCAACGCGCAACGACAATACGCTGATCAGCACAGCTGCGAACACCGCCGCTATCGTCACGGCGGCCGCGAACGAGCCGAATGCTGCGCCAATGAAATTCAGCAACAGCCGTGGCGGCGTATTGGCGAAGCGTGAGCCGGTAATTGCGCCCATTGCGACCATCGCCGCATTGGCAACCCACCAAGGCATCACGGCTTGAATAAGGCCGCTCCCATGCAGCACCGCAGAGGTGAGCATGGCTCCGAAAAGCAGGCCGCCGGGAAAGCGGACTCTGTAGGCAATGATCGCAACAACGCTTGAGACCAATATCAGGATCGCGAGCTCATCGATCACGGCGATACTCAGGGCGCCGGTCACTCTCGGCGCAGCATGACCGACCAGGCCGAGCGCCGACAATCCGGCCGGCAAGCCCACGGCGATCACCACCACTCGTATGCTTTGCACGATCGCAATGGCGCGCAGGTCGCCGCCGAGCTCGGCGCCCAACGCCAGCACTTGTGACATTCCTCCCGGCGCGGCGGCCAGATATGCGTCGACCTTGCCCCAGTTGTGCACCAGCCTCAGATAGGCCGCACCGCAGACGGAGATAACGATCATCGCTACAAGCAGGACGCCGATGCTCAGCGGGTAGGTAGCGATGCCGTGCAATGTCTCGGGCGTGACCACGGCGCCGAGCGATATCCCGATCAGGATGAAGATCGCACGCATCAAAGATGTGGGCACATGCATCGGCCGTCCCGCCAACGATGCGCCGGCGACCGCCAGGATAGAACCCGATAGCCAGCCGGCAGGGATGCCGACGAGCCCCAATGCCGCACCGCCGACTGCCGCGAACGCCAGCGTCTCGCCGAGATGGCGCAGTGCAACGATGCGGTCGTGGGTGGCAGGTGCGGACAACGCTTAGAGCTTTCGGGCAGCCGAGCAGACGTGTGGCTTCGGCCCGGCGCGCGCGATCAATGCCGCGTGAAGATCCCCGCGTCAAATGCAGAGTCTGCAATGCAGACCTTACGTCGCCAGTTCTGGCGACGTTGAAAATCGGCCTTTGCTGCCGCTGAGGACGATGCGCACGAGATCGGCGGCATTGCGTGCCCCGATCTTATCCATGATGCGCGCACGATGGACCTCTATAGTGCGCGGGCTGATGCCGAGTCGTCGGCCAGCTTCCTTGTTGGAAGCACCGCCGGCGATTTCTGCTAGCACTTCGCGTTCGCGCGGCGTCAATAGACTTTGTCCCGGAAAATCGATCGAGTTGTCATTGGCATTTCCAAATCGATCGGAGAATGCCGCTATAGCGCCGTTGACGCGCGCGACAATGGCGCGTGCATCGAGCGGTTTTACGAGATAGTCGAACGCACCGTTTTTTACGGCCTCGACGGCCGAACTCACGTCAGCATCGCCAGTTATAATGAAGATTGGAGCCGGATAGCTGTGCGCGTTGAGTTCCTTGAGAACCGCGACACCGGACTGGTCGGGCAGGTGCAGGGCAAGCAACACGCAAGCCGGCACGCGAGTGCGCGCAGCAGCAAGAAACGTGCCGGCATCGACAAAAACGATGACGCGATAGCCTGCCAGCGTGAAAACGACCGAAAGCGCGTCGCGCATCATCATGTCGTCATCGACAATGAAAAGGTCGCGGGTTCCCGGGGACTCCAAAGCCATGACCGCTTCCTTACTTAGCAGTGTCAACGCAGCGATCCATTTTGCAGCGATATAGCCGCGAGGTGAAGTCAAAAGTGCTGGTATAACAATAGTTTAAGGTATGATTGGAGGGGCGATTGGTAAGTGGGTGCGGTTGGCGAGCATCGATAGACCGCGCCGGCATTCTGTGGTGATTTAGCCACAGTCCTGGCCACGTCGGGTCTGGTCCCGATCCGGAGAGTTCATGCTGCAGGGTTGGGTCGTAATCGCCGTTGCGCTCTCGTACATCGGGTTGCTGTTCCTGATCGCGAGCTATGGCGACCGCACTCGCGGTTTCGGTCGCGAGGGTCGCGCGCGCTTGTTCATCTATCCACTATCGCTGGCGATCTATTGCACCTCGTGGACATTTTTCGGTTCAGTCGGACTGGCTTCACGCACGGGATTTGATTTTCTGACGATCTATGTCGGGCCCGTGCTGATGATCGGCCTGTTCGGCTCGCTGCTTATGCGGGTCGTGCGGCTCGCCAAGACGCAGAACATCACCTCGATCGCCGATTTCATCGGCGCGCGCTACGGCAAGGGCCAGGCGGTTGCCGCGACAGTCGCCCTGATCGCGATCATCGGGACTATTCCTTACATCGCGTTGCAGCTGAAGGCGGTGTCATCGTCGCTTGAAACGATCCTTGCCCATATCACTTCAAGCACCGAGGTTACCCGCCCGCTTCTCGGGGACATTGCGCTCTTCGTAGCGCTCTCGATGGCGACTTTCGCCGTTCTGTTCGGCACCCGTCACATCGACGCCACCGAACATCAGGACGGGCTGATGCTGGCCATTGCGACGGAATCGATCGTCAAGCTGCTCGCATTCCTGGCGGTTGGAATCTTCGTCACGTTTTGGATGTTCGATGGCCCGGTAGCGCTATTCAACGAAGCGATGCAACGGCCTGCGACCGCCGCGATTTTCACCAGAGAACCGCGCGCCGATACCTTGCTTGCCATGACGCTGCTGTCGTTCGTGGCGTTTATCCTGTTGCCCAGGCAATTCCATGTCGCCGTGGTCGAAAACAACGACGAAAAGGAGATCAAGCGCGCTGTCTGGCTGTATCCTGTGTATCTCGTCCTGATCAACCTATTTGTGGTGCCGATAGCGATTGCAGGTCTGTTGACCTTTCCGGCCGGAAAAATCGACAGCGACATGTTTGTGCTCGCTTTGCCGCTCGAAAGCGGGTCCAATTTCTTTACCATCGCCGCGTTCGTGGGCGGCCTGTCGGCAGCGACCGCCATGGTGATTGTTGAATCGGTCGCGCTCTCCATCATGGTTTCGAATGATCTGGTTATGCCCTTCGTGCTGCAGCGGCGCGGGGCACTGATAAGGGGCCGGGAAAACATCGGTTCGCTGCTTTTGACCGTCCGGCGGTTGGCGATTTTTGCGATTCTTCTTCTTGCCTACGTATACTACCGCTCGGCAGGCGAAGCGCAGCTGGCTTCGATCGGCCTCCTCTCGTTCGCAGCCATTGCACAACTGGCGCCCGCTTTCTTCGGTGGACTCCTGTGGCGTCGCGCGACAGCGGCCGGAGCCATCGCCGGCATGACCGCCGGTTTCTTGGTGTGGGGCTATACCCTTTTTCTCCCAACCCTGTCCGACATCGGTGTAATCGGGGAGCGGATCCTCACCCATGGACCGGCAGGGCTCAGCATGTTGCGGCCACAGCACCTGTTCGGCCTCGATTTGCCTCCATTGGTGCACGGGGTCACCTGGAGCCTTCTGCTGAATATCCTTTTCTACGTTGGTTTCTCGCTGCGGCGGGAGCCTTCGCCGATAGAGCGCCTGCAGGCCAACACCTTTGTGCCGTCCGATTTCACGCCGATCGCGCCGAGCTTCCGGTTGTGGCGTTCCTCGGTGACGGTAGAGGAACTCACGAGCACCGTTGCGCGCTATCTCGGCGAGGAACGCACGCGCTCCGCTTTTGAAAGCTTTGCAAGTGCGCAACGCATCAGCATGGAGCCGAAAGACGACGCCGACTTCCGGTTGATCCGCTATGCCGAGCATACGCTTGCGTCAGCAATCGGCGGTGCCTCCTCGCGGCTCGTCTTGTCGCTGCTTTTGCGCAAGCGCACGGTTTCGACCAAGGCCGCATTAAAATTACTGGACGATGCCAATGCGGCTATCCAGTACAACCGCGAGATCCTGCAGACCGCGCTCGATCACGTGCGTCAGGGGATCGCAGTATTCGACAAGGAATTGCAGCTGATCTGCTGGAACCGGCAGTTCGGTGAAATTCTGGATCTGCCGCCGAGCCTGACCCGTGCTGGTATCGGATTGGCCGACATCCTGCGCTTCAACGGCAAGCGAGCCGACGTTCCTCCCGAAACTGTCGAAGTATTCGTTCGCAAGCGAATTGACCGTTACGTTTCGGGCAGCGAGCCGTTCCTCGAACGCTTCGCACAGGGTCTTGTGATCGAGGTGCGCGCCAATCGCATGCCGGATGGCGGCATTGTGACGACCTTCACCGACATTACAGCGAGCGTCGAAGCGGCGGAGGCGCTGGAGCGCGCCAACGAAACGCTGGAACGGCGGGTTCGCGAACGCACTGAGCAACTGACCCGGCTCAACGCGGCGCTCGAATTGGCAAAAGGCGAGGCCGATGCCGCCAACATTTCCAAGACCAAGTTTCTTGCGGCGGCGAGCCACGACATCCTGCAGCCACTCAATGCCGCTCGACTGTACGTCACCAGCCTGATTGAACGCGGCGGCCGCGAGGACCGGCGGCTGGTTGACAATATCGACGCGTCACTCGAGGCGGTCGAAGAGATTTTCGGCGCCTTGCTCGACATCTCGCGGCTTGACACCGGCGCCTTGCGCCCCGAGTTCGCCAGCTTCCGCATCGATGACTTGATGCGTCAGATCGAGGTGGAATTCGCCCCTCTCGCCTCCGCCAAGGGACTGGACCTTACCTTCGTGCCATGCGGGATCGTGGTGCGATCCGATCGTCGACTGTTGCGGCGACTGATCCAGAACCTCGTTTCCAATGCCATCAAGTATACGCCGCAGGGGCGCGTTCTCATTGGATGCCGCCGGGGCGGCGACCATCTGCGGATCGACGTTTACGACACCGGCGTCGGCATTCCGCGATCCAGGTGGCGTGACATATTTGTCGAATTCCATCGGCTCGATCAAGGGGCAAAGATCGCGCGCGGCTTGGGACTCGGCCTGTCTATTGTCGAGCGCCTGGCCCGAGTGCTGGACTGCACGATCGATCTCGAATCGGAGACAGGGCGCGGTTCGCATTTCATGGTGACCGTGGCGCGCTCGAAGGGAGCGCCGGTCGAGCTGCCGGCACGCGAGGAAACCCGCATCGATCCCGGACAGCTTGCCGGCATTACCGCGCTTTGTATCGACAACGAGCCATCGGTGCTTGACGGCATGGAAACCCTGCTCCGCGGCTGGGGCTGCGACGTCATTAAGGCACCCGACCTGGGGCGTGCCATCGAGTCAATTTCCACCGGCCCTCTGACGCCCAATGGGTTGCTGATCGATTACCATCTCGACCAGGGCAATGGTATCGAGGCGATTGTTCAGCTTCGCCGCCGATATGGCGACCTGCCGGCAATCCTGATCACGGCCGATCGCTCGCCCGCGGTACGAGAGCAGGCGCGCGCGCAGGGCGTTCAGGTCTTGCACAAGCCGATAAG